>Ga0210405_10000191_pt1 | contig 87531 bp, 77 predicted proteins | sample IncBWH11MmetaG_FD_155492 | JGI IMG/M metagenome (GOLD analysis project Ga0210405, IMG submission 155492) | Forest soil microbial communities from Barre Woods Harvard Forest LTER site, Petersham, Massachusetts, United States - Inc-BW-H-11-M | ecosystem: Environmental > Terrestrial > Soil >... | reverse complement strand
GTTTCGCCCTTGGTCATTTGGTTGTTTGGAATAACACTGATTCTTTTCGTCTGCTGGACTCTCAGCCTAATACTCCATCTTTAGCCACAGATGCGATACCCTGTGGAAATCAGACTGACCCACTACCCAAAAAAAAGTTTGCTTGACAGTGTGTATTTCAATGTGGTACACCGCCCACGTAACTGGTTCGCTTATCGTACCAGACAGGAACTCATTCGCAACTCTGGACATCTTTCGGTTCGTCGCCCGAACGGACAAGGCAGCGCGCGGCCTGCGTGTCCGCAAGCCTTGAGGGCAGGCCCGTTCTGCAAATCATCCGGGAGAGAAAACACATGCGCTCGCTAACAACGTTATTCGTCCTTCTGGTCCTGGTCGCTTTCGTGGAGCCAGGTTTGCCCGCCCAAGCTCAAGGTACGGAAGCCGCGAGCAAGGCTGACGGATCGACCTCCGTGGCCGCTACCAAGGAAGAGGTCAGCCAGTTGCGCAGCGAGGTTGCGGCGCAGCGCCAGACCATCGAGGAACTGAAGGCTTTGGTCGAGAAACTGGTTGAAGGGCGCGCCCGCGCAACCGACGCGGGATCGGTTCAGATTCGGCCCGTGGCAAACGCGGCTTCGATGGAAGCCACTTCGCAGCCGGTTGATGCTCCCGGCGAGAGCGGTGTCCGCCTCATGAACGCGGTTATGGTGGAACCCGTGCAGGCGGCGAAACCAGCGGCCAAAGATGCCAAGCCTGCCGAGAAGAAAGACGCTCCGCTCGCGGCGGGATGGAACGGCGAGCACTTCTTCATCAAGAGTGCGGACGGACAGTTCAGCATCAGCCCCTACGGCTATTTGGATACCGATTATCGCGCCTACAAAGGCGACGGCGCCCCCTCTGACACATTTCTGATTCGCCGCGCCCGCTTTGGATTCCAGGGCAACTTCGGTTCGCACTTCGATTTCGCTATATTGACCGATTCCAACGCCACCACCGGCGCCATCGTTCGCGACGCCTATCTCAACGTCAGAATCAGGCCCGAGTTCCAGTTCCAGGCGGGACAGTTCAAAGAGCCCTTTGCGCAAGAAACTGGAATCGGCGCCACCAACCTGGACTTTGTCGAACGCGGCTTACAGTCTCTGTTGTACCCCTCCCCGGGCACCGCCTATCGCAGTCCCGGCATGACTCTGCACGGAGATATTAAGGGCGGCATTGTTCAGTGGTGGGCGGGCGCGTTCAATGGCCGCAACGGCGTCACCGCCAACAACACCAACGAGCCCGATTTCGTGGGCAGACTGCGTTTCTATCCTTTCCGCAAGAGCAAGAACGATTGGGTGAAACAGCTGGCGTTTGGCGGTTCGATCGATCATGCGCGTTCTCGCGGCCTTTCCGGCGATCTCAGTTTCAGTGGTGTTATGCCGGATGCCGCTTACAACTTCTTTCCATCGTTGCACATCAACGGCCCGATTGAGCGTTACGAAGGCGAATTCACTTATCTCTATGGACCCTATGCTCTCCGCGGAGAGTATGTGCAGATGCAGCAGCAGCGCTGGGATATCGGATCAGAAACGCCCGGAGGTCTGGGATTTCTCTCCGTTCCAGGTGTGGGCGCCAAGGCGTGGAACATCAGCACAACCTATTTGCTGACCAAGGAAAAGCGGCCGGAGAACGGCACTCCCCGCGTGAAGAGTCCATTCTTTGGCCCCGATACTCCGGGTGGCAAAGGGCGCGGCTTGGGAGCCTGGGAAGTAGCGCTCCGCTATACGGGCATCCAGGCGAAAGCGCCGGGTGAGACATTCTTCAACCCCTTCACGCCGGGCCTGGTTCCCACCTACGACTTTCACACAGACCAGATCACGTTCGGTCTCAACTGGTACCCGAACTATTGGATCAAGTACATGGTGAACGTCTCGGTCGATCAGCTTCATCAGCCCAGCGTTACCGGGCAGGTGCCGCAGAACTTCTTTGTAGTCTTGCAACGCTTGCAGTTCAGGTTCTAGATTCGTTGAGCATCTGAGTGCGTCCGTCGACGACGGACGATTTTGTTGAGAATCCGGGCGTCGGCGGCCTGGTCTAAAACGGGAGTGCAGGAGGAGATTCGATGCGACCGCGAATTCTGTTAACTATTCTTCTCACGACGCTGTTTGTGATCATGAGCGGCTGCGGAGGTGTGAAGAACTGCCCGGTGTGCGGCACGACAACCGCGGATGGCTACGCCGTGATCGATATCATGCCTGTACCGGAGCATAACCCCACGGGCGAACCAGGCGGCCCTTTCAATTCGTTCGACATAAGTGTCACCGATTCGGTAAACCACCGTTTCTTTGTGTCCGACCGCATTGGTTTGGACGTGGCGGTGTTTGATACGCAGCAGGACGTGGCCGTGAACTTCTTTGCTGGCGCGAACGGAGTGGCTGGCGGTGGAATCAATGGCAGCCTCTGCGCAACCGACGCCACTCCACCGGCGGGTACGTTGTTCATTCCCCCGATTGTCACCGGGTTTGGAAATTGGACTCGCTTCGGCTGCCGCACGCTCGCTTTCCATATTCCCGGGTTTGGCGCCGGCGATCAGTTCGGAGGCTTCCCTGGAGCGCAGTGCTGCGCGGCGCGCGCCAACGGCGTGAATCCGCTTTCAGCGCCGGATGGCGAGGTTTTGAGCCCCGACAATAACGTTTTATTCGTGGGCAACGGCAGCGCCAGCGTAGTAGCTTTCGATCTTAGGACGACTACATTCAGCACGAGCGCTACCAGCCTTCCCCCCGGACCAACTGTGATTGCGGAGTTTTCCACTGGCGTGTCTCCCGATTATGACGGCCCCAACGGCGTTGCGCCGTGTATCGCTTCTGCCAACGGCCGGGCATTTTCCGATGGCAGTTGTGGAGACCTGCGGGCCGATGAGATGTCTATCGGAGTAGTGAATGGCACTACCCTCCTCCTCGTAGCCAACGGCGACCCCGGATTCCCGTTCATCACCATAGCCGACGTTACGAGCATCCTGAGCCCGGCGGGCACAGTGGCCAGCTTTCCGACGGATCACTGCCTGCCCTTCGCTAACCAAACACCTTATGGACCACCAGTTGTCACGACCGGGGGTGTGGTCGGACAGGGCAGCACCGCCCCTGCTCCCGGGCCGATTAATCCTCCGACTTGCGTCCTCGGGCAGATTTATTACGATGGCGCGGCCCAGAACGATTCCACCGTTGTCATCGACGATGGCGGCCTCAATGGACCAGCCGGCTTCATATGTCCTGATCCCTCCGAAACAGTGGCTTCCGGCGTGACGGGTCACGGCGGCGGTGTAAACATCCTCGGTCCTGACCGTCCGTGTCACCATGGGCCGATGCTTGACCCAAACGGATCGTATTGTGCCAGTCAGGCCCCGCCATCGGCGGGTTGCTTTGGAGCGGTTGCTATCGCTGGGATCGGGGGGTCAGCGTTCAATCCCAACTCTGGCCGCTTCCTGGTTACCAATTCGAATGCCAGCGCAGCTGACCTGACTTACGGCACTGTGGACGTTATCAATCCAAATCTCGGAAGTCCAAACGGACCTTTTGTAGAAAACTCTTTCCGCATGCCGAACTGCATGCCCACGAGCATCGTGCAAGGTCCGGGTAACAACTTCCTGGTAGGTTGCGGGGACCACGATGGCGAAGCTTTTCCTCCAAACGAGTATGTGATTGACGGCACATCGGGCAAAATCCTCGCCACCATCACCAATGTGGGCGGGGTGGACGAAACCTGGTACAACCCGGGCGACAACCGCTACTACCTTGCTGCAAGAGATATGCCGACCGGTGCGGTCTTGGGCGTCATTGATGCCAAGACAAACACGTGGCTGGCGAACGTTACCACCAATTCCAACTCGCACAGCATCGCCGTCGATTCAACGAATAATCACGTGTTCGTGCCCCTGCAGGCGGGCACTATCTGCACGACACAAAGTGCCAACGGTTGTGTCGGCGTTTATGCTCAGCAATAGGAGTGACGGAGAATCTGCGAGGCGAAACGAAGTGCCATGATGGACGGCTGTTGTGGCAGCATTACCCGGGTATTAATATGAACTTTATGACTCAGGAAAAAGGCTACGCCGCCCTAAAGTTGATGGCCGTCACGCTTTGCATGACGCTGGCTTCCAGTGCCGCGGAAGAAAAGATCGTCAAGCCCCAGGACGTTCCTGCAACCGTGATCGCACACTTGCCTCTGCCGCAGGCAACCGGAAGCCAGATGCTGCTGCAGCGTGAAAATGCGAAGCAGTACCTCTATGTCCAACAGGCCGCCAAGCAGGGCTTCATGGTCGTAGACGTAACTAAGCCCGAGAAGCCGACCCTGCTGAAGCGCACAGCGGAGTCGAACCAGGCAACTTCTGGAAACCTGGAGATGGTGAGCCCCGACGTAGCCATCGCGGAAGCTCCCGAAAAGACACCGACAACTGTGACCAGCAGCAACCATCCCACCGAAACCGTTCGCGTGCTCGACTTGAGCGACCCGCGCAACCCGAAGACGCTGGAGACGTTCAACAAAGTCACCGGTATTCTTCCCGATGGCTCACACAGCTTGATCTACCTCACCAACAACGAGGGCCTGTGGATTCTGCGCTATAGCCACCCATCGCTGCTTGAGCCGGCCAGGAAGAAGCCGCCTTGCGACTCAAATTCGGAAATAATGGCCATGCCACCGGACTGCGACTAGGCCTGATCCGGGACCCGGCGAATATCATCAATCTAGTGGTCTAGCGCTTGGCTTGCCGTGCATTCCTTATTGATCGCCCTGATCGAGGTGATCGTCAACGTCACCGAGGATGCGGAGCCAGTCTTGTTCAAGGCGTCGGAGCTGGTGCTCAGAGAGGGTGATTCCTTTCCGGTCACTTCCACTTGCTGTCCCAGGTAGTTGCGAAGCTTTGTCTTGCCAGTAGCCTGAAGTTCGTAAGTCATGGCTGGATTCTGCTTGGTCAGAATGTAGTCGCCGCTGGATCTGCCGACGCAACCCTGGACGGTTATCTCCTCCTTCGAAGCTTTCGCGTTATGCCGGCTTAGGTTGCTGGGATTGCGGTCTTGTGCCGAGAGAAAGCTGCCCGAAAGCAGCAGAACAGTCCACAATTTTCTCATAAGGATTTCCCTTTTCCTTGGATGGATGGCAAATGCTATTGCCATGGTTGCATTTAAAATCTCCCGCCTTTAGCTCAGATCGGCTCCGGCACTCCGGGAGTTGATTTTCCAATGAGTGCGCCGTAGTAACGGCCGCTTGACATTGCTACTCGCAAGCTTGCCGCAGCATTCGGGCTGCTTCGGCAGAGCCGAACGGTCCCATCCGCCACCGAGGGCCTGAATCAGCAAGACCGTATTCGCCATCCGACGTCCCAGGATATTGACCGCGGTGATCTCATTCGCGAGGGCGGCGCTTTGTGCGGTGATCACTTCGAGATAACTTGTAACGCCGCCTTTGTACCGTGTGACGGAAAGGTCCAGGGATTTCTGTGCGGCCACGACCGCCTCATCCTGGACCTTAGCCTCGTTTTCCAGAATTCTCACAGCCGCCAGACTATCTTCTACCTGTTGGAATCCGGCAAGCACACTCTCTCGATAGCCAGCGACTTGATAGTCATAAGCAGCACGCGCCTGGTCGTTGAGGGAACGGCGTCTTCCGCCATCGAATACAGTTCCTATGGCAGCCGCTCCAATGGACCATAGGCCACTCGGCCCGTTGAGCAGAGCTGTGATTGCTGAACTTTCAAATCCACCGGAAGCACCTAAACTGATCAGCGGGTAGTACGCCGACTTCGCGACGCCAATTTGCGCGTTGGCGGACGCTACGCGCCGCTCTGCGGCGGCGATATCCGGACGTCTTTCCAGCAGCTCCGACGGTACGGTGACAGGAACATGCGGCGGGGGAACGGTAAGGGGTAGCGGAGGAAGAGTGAACTCAGCGGGCGGTTTCCCGATCAGCACTGCAACCGCGTGCTCGTACTGTGCACGCAGCACGCCCACATCAATCGCCGCGGCCCGAGTAGTTTGCAGTTGCGTCTTCGCCTGCTCGACCTCAACCTCAGAACCAATCCCTCCCTGAAAGCGGCTTTCATTCAACTCAAGGGCTTGCTCGTACTGCTTAGCGGTGGCATTTAGAAGTTGTTCCTCGGCATCCAGGCTCCGGGCTTGAAAGTAATCAAGGGCCAGATCCGCATGCATGCTCAAGTTGACTGTAGCCAGGTCCGCCGCGCTGGCTTGCGCTTGCTCTCGATAAGACTCCACATTTTTTCGAACTCGTCCCCAAACGTCCGCTTGGTAGGAAAAGTCGAATGGCAGCACAAAGTTGTTGTAGGTTGCACCACGGAAGTTTGAACTGGTAGGAGAATTGGCCGAGATCCGCGTTCGAATCGCCGACGGCCCGGCCGTCACGGTCGGATAGTAGTCAGCCCGATAGTAGCGCAAGACCGCCCGCGCCTGCTGGAACTGGGCCTCTGCCGCCTTCAGGTTTTGATTCCCTACATTGATTTGCTGCTCGAGGGCATCAAGCTGTGGATCTTGAAAAACCGTCCACCACTCACCGCCAAGGTTCTGCTCATTGGGTTGGGCGGGCTTCCAATCACCCAGCTCTTTATAAGCGGGAGGCGCCGGCACCACAGGAGGGTAGTACTTCGGTCCAACCGCGCATCCGATTGACTGCAGCACCACTAGCGCCAGCAGAAGATATATCCAGAGCGTTCGCCGCGGATTCTCGGCCAAAAGTATTTCTTGAAAGCGGTTCATTTGCTATCTCCCGGCAGTGTTGCCTGAACGATTTGGACTGCCTGCCCGGAAACGATTGAATCGGGCGGATTGATAATGACCTGATCGTCCGGCGTAAGCCCGGCGACGATCTCGATCTGATTGCCGAAATCGTGCCCCGGAGTTACGGCAGTGAGCACAACCTTACCGTCTTTCACAGTTGCGACATGTAACCCCTCCGAGCGGAATATCAGAGTATTCACTGGAAGCAGGAAGATCGAAGCCTGCGTCGGGACAGCCAAGTGAACCTCTGCATAAGAGCCGGTGAGCAGCGTGCCTGTAGGATTGTCCACATCGATTTCAACCAGCAAGGTGCGGGTTGTCACACTGATGGCTTCGGCAGTGCGCACCAGTTGTCCCTGAAACTTGCGGCCGGGAAACTCAGCCAGACTGAGATCCGCAGTCATCCCGGGTTTGATCCCTTGCGAATATTCTTCCGGGACGTTTACGTAAACGCGCAACTTTCCAGGTTGAGCAATGTGGAACAGATCGGTTTTCACTCCGGTACCGCTCCCGGAATTAATGAGATCGCCGATATCGGTGTTGCGCGCCGTAATCACACCATCGAATGGCGCGTAGATCTGTTCGAAAGACACCAGGGCCGAGAACTGCTCCACGGCTGCCTTGTCGGCTTCGACGATTGCCTTATTTGCATTGTAGGTACCGACCGCGTTGTCAGCGTCCTGTTGGGACACGGCATTGCTCTTCAAGAGTCCCTGATACCTATTTTTGGTAACGGAAGCGAGCTCCAGATTTGCCTGCGCGGTCAACAGGTTGCTGCGCGCTTGCTGGAGTTGTTGGTCGACTTCCGGCGTTTCGATGACCGCAAGAAGTTGGCCCTTTTTGACATGCGCCCCAATGTCGAAAAACCACTTCTTTAGATAACCATTGGTGCGCGAGTAGATGGGTGAATTGATGAACGGCTGCACGTCTCCGGGCAGGATGAGTTCGTCGGCTGGCGCTGTTTGTTTCGGCAACACAACCGACACGACAGGGAGAGCGGCTTGAACTGTCTCTGCGCGTAGAGCTGTGCCGACTTTGACACGGGACCAGATGCCCGAGATGAGGAGGGTCGCCACTGCAATCGCCACGATCGCGAGAATCAGCCATGATTTGCGAGAACGCTTCCCTGCCTTCACATCATTCAATGACAGTGTGTGCCCGCTGGTTTGTCGTATCTCTTCAGTTTGAATCATAAATAACTCCACACGCCTTGATATCTACCGCTCTTGTTCCTGGGTCGAACGCCGGCGTGAACCTTGTAAGACGCTGAAAAATGCCGGAACAAAAAGCAATGTCGAAGCTGTCGCAAAAATCAGTCCGCCGATGACCGCCCGGCCCAGAGGAGCATTTTGTTCACCGCCGTCGCCGAGTCCCAGAGCCATAGGTACCATGCCGATGATCATGGCCAACGCAGTCATCAGCACAGGGCGAAAACGCGTGAAACCTGCCTCCAGTGCGGCGCTCACAGAATCCATTCCCTCCGCTATCTTTTCAGTGGCGAAGCTCACTACCAGGATGCTGTTTGAGGTTGCGACGCCCATGCACATGATGGCTCCCATGAGCGCCGGCACGCTTAGATTTGTGTGCGTTATGAATAGAATCCAGGCAATCCCGGCGAGTGCCGCGGGCAGCGCGGAAATCATGATGAAAGGATCCAGCCAGGACTGGAAGTTGACTACGATCAACAGGTACACCAGCACGATCGAGAAGACTAGTCCGCCGAGGAGGCCGACGTAGGAAGCACGCATGGTCTGTACCTGCCCACGGACAACCACGCGAGAGCCACGCGGCAATTGGCTGCGCGTGGCGTCAATGATCTTGTTGATGTCGCCGGCCACGCCGCCGAGGTCGCGTCCCGCGACCGAGCCAAAGATGTCAATGACCGGAGCGACGTTGTAGTCGGAAACCACCGCCATTCCTGCGCCGCGCTGCGTTGACACCAGGCTGGCCATGATCGAAGGCGGAGCGCTTGGATCCGTGCCTGTGATCGGAATGTTCTCCACATCCTGCAACGTGTCCGTGCGATATTGCGGCGTCTGGGTCGCGATTTGATAGCTGACATGATTGTTTCGGTCAAGCCAGAACGAGGGTGAAGTCTGGAAACTGCCACTCAGTGACACCAGCAGGTTTTGCGCAACGTCGTGGGCCGTGAAACCAAGTTGCTCCGCTTTGGTGCGCTCAACCCTCAGGCGTAGATAGGGTTGATCGAAGGGTTGCTGAATCCGCAGATCTGTCGCGCCGGAAACATACCTCATTTTCGCGAGCAGTGCGTCTGCGTAGAGGCGGTTTCCCTGGAGGTCGTTTCCCACGACCTGAACATCAATGGGGGCAGGCAATCCAAAGTTGAGGATCTGCGCGACCATGTCTGCCGGCAAGAAAGAGAAGGTAACACCCGGAAACTGTTTCGGCAGTGTCAAACGAAGCTGGTGAATGTAGTTATCCGTGGGATGGTGCTTGGCGGAAAGGGTCACAAGAATATCCGCATCCGACGTTCCGACCGGCGCCGAATTGCTGTACGAAAGATTGATGCCGCTATAGGGCAGGCCAATGTTGTCAATGACGGTTTGCACCTCGGCTGCCGGAATCTCCTTTCGAATCGACTGCTCGACCTGATCGCAAAGGTTGGCCGTCTCTTCAATTCGCATGCCCGTGGGAGCTCGCATGTGAAGCTTGAAAGTGCCACTGTCGACGCTAGGAAAGAAGTCCCGGCCCAGCCAGGGAATCAGAACGACCAGAGAGCCGAGGCAGAAAACGAAGAACGCAATCATGAAAACACGCCGGTAGTGGAGGCAAGTTTCCAGCAGGCCGCGATAGCTGTGGTGAAACTTCTCGAAGGCTGCCTCAAAACGCTTTTGAAGGCGTACTAGCGGATTGCGGCTGGGGGCGCCTTCAGATTCCTTCTCTTCTCCCCGCAACAAATACTTGGCCATTGTTGGAACGATGGTCCGCGAAAGGAGATACGAGGCCAGCATGGCAAACACCACTGCTTCGGCCAGCGGGACGAACAGGTATCGCGCGACGCCCGACAGTAAGAACATTGGCGCGAACACAATACAGATCGAGAGCGTGGAGACGAACGCGGGGGTCGCAATTTGCGATGCACTGTCCAGAACAACTTCGTCCAGATTCTTCTCCGGTTCCGCCTCCCGATTGCGATTGATGTTCTCGACCTCGACGGTGGCGTCGTCAACCAAGATACCGACCGCCAGCGCTAGTCCACCGAGCGTCATGATGTTGATGGTTTGTCCGATCGCGCTGAGCACAATAATGGATGTCAGGATCGCCAGGGGAATCGAGGTGGCGATGATCACGGTGCTTCGCCAACTGCCTAGGAATGTGAGAATCATGAAAGCGGTCAGGCAGGCGGCAAGCAGCGTTTCCCGAACCACTCCACTGATCGCGCCACGAACAAAGATAGATTGATCCGCCAGCGGCGCTATCTGTAGCTGAGGTGGCAGCGTTGCTTTGATTTGCGGCAGAAGGGCCTTGATTCCTGAAATCACATTCAGCGTTGAGGCATTTCCCGCCTTTTGGATCGTCAACAAAACGGAGCGCTGCCCGTTGACGCGAACGATGTTGGTCTGCGGCGGAAAGCCATCGCGCACCCAGGCAACATCCTTCATGTAGATCGTAGTGCCAGCAATGGTCTTGATCGGGATTCGGTTCAGGTCCGCAATTGTCTGCGGCGCTGCGTTGGGAATAGAGACATCGTATTCTTTTGAGCCAATCTTGGCCGTTCCCGTGGGCAGGATCAGGTTTTGCACGCTGATCGCATTCACTACATCCAGCGGAGACAGTCCCTTCGACTGCAACGCCGTCGTATTCAGATCCACCTGCACTTGGCGTTGCTTGCCGCCATAGGGATAGGGCACTGAAACTCCTGGCACTGTGATGATCTGCGTACGAATGAAATTCAATCCATAGTCGTTGAGTTGTTGCTCTGAGAGATTCTGTCCCGAGAGAGCCAACTGCAGAACGGGCACGCTCGACGCGCTATAGGCAATAATGAGCGGCGGTGTGGTTCCCGCGGGCAGCTGCTTAAGTTGGGTCTGAGAAACAGCCGTAACCTGTGCAATCCCTTGCTGGATGTTCGCATTCTGCTGGAGGAACACTTTGACAACCGCGATTCCATAGAGCGACTGCGACTCGACGTGTTCGATATTGTCGACGGTGGTGGTAAGGTTCCGCTCCGTAATGGTAACGATCCGATCGCTCATATCTTGTGGGACAAGACCGTTGTAGTTCCAGATGATGCTCACCACAGGAATGTCGATGGTCGGAAAGATGTCGGTTGGTGTGCGAACGATCGCGAGTCCGCCCATGATCAGGATGAGTATGCTCATCACCACGAAAGTGTAGGGGCGCCGTAATGCCAGTCGAACAATCCACATAACGTTTCTCTTTGTTCGCTAGGGAAAAGGCACGCCGCATGCCAAACGGCGGACCATGATCAAGGGTCTGTATTTTCAGCACCCTGGGATTACATGCCTGCTTGCCACTCCCGATGAGGCTCAGATATGAAGTCCCGCGATTGACACTGCGTCCGCATTTCGACAGGGCTTCTTCGTTCACGAGCGATAAATCGCACAGAATGAGCGCAGGATTGAATGGCTACAGAAGTGCCTTCGGCTTGGGACGGAGGTGCACCATGTTAAGGTATTTGGCGGACGCTTTTCTGCTGGCAATCATTTGCTCGATCCCGTAGTTGGTCTTGCGTCTGCGGTTACAAAGTAGCCGCTCCAAGAAGGCCATGTACGAGTTCGCAAGGTACACCACCGGAATGCCAAAGATCGAGTTTGAATTCCGGTAGTACAGGTCCTAGATTTATTGGCAGGTTAGACTCGGGTGCCGTTCCCGAGGCACCCGACTACGAAGCAATCCTTCCCTAGGAGCCTCTACCCTTCACCGATGACTCTCTTCCGGCTGGCTATGGCTTGTCGTCGGCCGGGATCGGAAGCTTCTCCTCGATCCTCAGAATTCTCTTCGGTGCATGTCTCTGAAACAGACGTTTCATGTCCGGCGTAAATTCGCGTATCACATTTCCGATCGCATCCGAACTCAGGGAGCCGGTAAAGCGATTCATGGTGTCCCCGAACGTTCGGTCATGTCTCGGGTAATAGCTATTTTGGAGCGAGCTAGTGAATACAGCGCCCAGAAACTCAGACGAGTTGAATGTGTCATAGCCGCTGTCACTCCTGGTGATCACCACTCTGGTTGCGGCATACCAGGACCGTGAAATAAAACTTCTCTTGCGTGACGGAAAATACCGGGGATCCTGATGCAAGATCGCCGATAGAGCAAACGTCTGGATAAACCTTCGCGATTCCGTATCCGCCAGCGTCGCCCCAAATCGCTTCCCCCAACCTTGCATTCCTCCGCCATAGTGGGGCCACTGCCCCTGGACTTGGTCCAAAGTCGCCTGATAGGCCACCGACACAAATGTGTACGGCGAGCGTGTAGTCGTCAGAAAGATATGGAACTTGCATTGAGCGGACAAAGGGGCGTACGCCCACGTACTGCTCGTTGTAGCCTGTTCGCCGCTCACAGCCGATTCGGCGATGGCCTCGGGAACTCGCAAGCCGCACGAGCTGGTCGTACCCTCATCCCAGAGTCCGTGCTGGCGCGATGACGAGTAGTTATCCCCCAACTTCTCCTGTGCGTTCGAAGCAGGTGACACCGTTTCTTGCCGCCCGGATGACGCCTGCCCAGCGAGAAGACCTGGCAATGTCACGATCAGAATCGCTACCGGCAGGACATGAGTTGCATTCCGCGGCATACTCACGCGGGCGGACTGAATGGAATGACGCCTCGGAATCATGATCCTCCCACTAAGCAATTCTGCTGCCGAGAATTGCACCGCCTAAGTTGTTCGCTGCAATAGCGGCACCCGCGCTCCGAGTTTTGTCGAAACGTCCCCAGACGGACACTCCGTCGGCGTATTGACGGTGTTAACCCTAAATCTACCCGCCCAATTCTCGGCGCTCACACGTACAAAGCTGTGATCTGAAACGACTGAAACGATTTTGCCGTGCGACGAACATTTGGAAATGCAAATGCATTCCTCCCATTAGAAAAGGAGATCCACATGAACCAAATACGTCGTGCGGCAGTTTTCGCTCTGTTTACGTTCGCGATGGTGGGAGCAGCATTAGCCCAGCACGTCAAAACCGATTTTGATCACCAAGCGAATTTTGCTCGGTACAAAACCTATTCGTGGCAGGAAATCAAGCCTACGAACTCATTGTGGGACAACCGCATCAAGAATGCGGTGGATGCTCAATTGGCAGCCAAGGGTTGGACCAAGGTAGCGAGCGGCGGCGATGTGGCAGTGGTCGCGATTAAGACGACGCAGACCGAGAGAACGCTCCAGACCTTCTATGACGGCTTCGGTGGCGGATGGCGCTGGCGGGGATTCGGAGGCATGGGCGAAGCCACTACCACCGAGCAGGACTACAAGGAGGGGACCCTGGTCGTCGACCTGTATGACGCTAAAACTCAGGAGTTGATCTGGCGCGGCAGTGCCGAAGACACGCTCTCCGACAAGGAAGCGAAGAATGAGAAGAACCTGGACAAAGGTGTGGCGAAGATGTTCAAAAAGTTCCCTCCAGATGCAGCGAAAGGTTAAGCACTTTTGCCATGCGCAAGTCGCTCGATTGGAATTTCAGGCGGTGTCTGAACACACTTCAGACACTGCCAAACTTTAAAAGGAGATTGAAATGCAAACTCGCAAACTCGGCAATTCAGATCTTTACATCACTCCCGTCGGCTACGGCGCATGGGCCGTCGGCGGTTCCGGCTGGCAGTTCGGCTGGGGATCGCAGGACGACAGAGATTCCATTGCCGCCATCCACCGTTCCCTCGAACTTGGTGTCAACTGGATCGACACTGCCGCCGTCTACGGCCTGGGGCACTCCGAAGAGATAGTGGCCCGCGCCCTCAAGAGCTGGCGTGGTCCACGCCCGTATGTATTCACCAAGTGTGGCTTGCGCTGGAATGCTCAGGGCCAGGTGCAGAAAGTATTGAGCGCTGATTCGATTCGTCGCGAAGTCGAGGACAGTCTGCGCCGCCTTTTGGTCGACGTGATTGATCTTTACCAGATCCACTGGCCTCCGGATCCTGACTCACCGCAGCTCGAAGAAGGGTGGTCCGCACTGGCCGACCTAAAGCGCGAAGGCAAGGTACGGTGGATTGGAGTTTCGAACTTCAATGTCGAGCAACTGCATCGCGCCCAGGCCATTGCCCCAGTCACGTCGCTGCAGCCACGATATTCACTGGTGCACCGCGAGGTGGAAGACGAGATTCTTCCGTTCTGCTTAAACGAAGGAATTGGAGTCATCGTCTATTCCCCGATGGCTTCCGGGCTGCTGACCGGCGCCATGACCCGCGAGCGCGCGGCGAACCTGCCCAAGGACGATTGGCGCAAAAGCCATCCCGACTTTACCGAGCCAGATCTCTCTCGCAACCTGGTGCTAGTTGATCGCTTGCGGCAGCTTGCCAGGCGCCACAACCGGTCCGTTGGCGAAGTAGCAATCGCCTGGACGCTGCACAATCCCGCAGTAACTGGCGCTATCGTCGGCGCCCGCAACGCGCGTCAGGCCGACGAGGTCATGCGCGCCGGTGACCTGCGCCTCAGCAATGAAGCACTGAACGAGATCGAACCCTTTTTTGCCGAGATGGCCGCGTGAAAGGCTATTTCACCACAGCCCGGGCACAGGTGGTCGAGAGCAGTTTCAGTAGTAGGAATCGGGCGGGCCTTTGTACTCCTGGACGGAATTGCCGCCGTCAACGATGATCAGTTGGCCTGTGATGTATGAGGCGGACCCGCCGGCGAGGAACGCGATAGCGGCCGCGACTTCGTCAGGCCGGCCGGCACGCCCGACTGGAGTATTTTTGCCTGCGACGATTTCGTGTTCGGTTGAGGATGCGGTTTCGATCCAGCCCGGCGCAACTGCGTTCACGGTGATCCCACGCCGCGCCAGTTCGAGCGCGAGACTGCGAGTAAGTCCAACCATTCCAGCCTTGGCCGCGCTGTAGGCGGTTTCGCGCGGATTGCTGACGACTGGGCCCGTGACAGAAGAAACGTTCACGATGCGCCCATACTTTGCTGCCAGCATGATGGGGAGCACGGCTTTCGTGATGTTGAAGGCGGTCTTGAGGTTAATGGCAATGCCATAGTCCCACTCCTCCTCGGAAAGGTCGGCCAAAGGTTGCGAGGTGGTCTCGGTGGGACTGCCGACCTGGGTCATGCCGGCGTTGTTGACGAGGATATCGAGGCGCCCATAGCGGCCTCGGATTTCCTGCACCAGCATTTGAGTGCGCGCACGATCGCGTAAGTCGGCGGGTAAAGCAAAGACGTCGGCGCCCTCTGCGGCGAGTTCGCGGGCACGCTCCTGAATTCTCTCCGTTGTGGAAGTGATTGCAATTCTCGCCCCTTGCTGGGCGAGCAAGCGGGCAGTTGCAAACCCTATTCCGTGAGCGCTGCCCGCACCCGTGATGAGCGCAACTTTCCCAGAAGAGTTCATCGCTTCGATTTCACCAGTCTTAGATTCGACTGATTGTATCGAAGCTCAGACAATGCAGGAATTCTGGTCACTATGCCTCTCGCTCAGGAAGCCAGCGCGGTAATCCCATTGAGCTCCAGGTATTCTTCGTCAGTCAATCGCAGCGATGCTGCCCGTGCGTTTTCCTCAAGATGCGCAATCGAAGAGGTTCCGGGGATGGGCAGCATGACCGGCGACCGCTTCAGCAACCACGCCAGCGCGACCTGGATGGGCTTGGCATTGTTGGCCTTCGCAATCCTCTCCAGCAGCCTGCCGGCCACCGTTCCGGCTCCCAGAGGGAACCACGGGATGAACACAATCCCATTGCGTTCGCAATAGTCCACCACGTAATCCCATTCACGGTCGGCAAAACTGTAGCGGTTCTGGACTGAAACGATCGGTACGATTTTCCGCGCGCGCTCGACGTGTTCCACCGTGACGTTGGACAAGCCGATCAAGTGGATCTTTCCTTCTGTTTGCATGTTGCAGAGAGTTTCAATCGATGCATCGAGAGGCACCACCGGATCGGGCGTGTGCAGTTGGTAGACATCGATCCGGTCGAGACGGAGTCTCTTCAAGCTCCCTTCCACAGCCTCGCGCAAGTGCGCCGGACTGGCATCATGGGTCCACTGATTCGGGCCGGGGCGATTCCATCCGCCCTTGGTTGCAATCACAAGGTCCTTGGGATAGGGCGCCAGCGCCTCGGCGATCAACTCTTCGTTGACATAGGGTCCGTATGAATCGGCAGTATCGATGAAATTGACTCCTAACTCGATGGCACGGCGAAGAACGGCTATTGCGGCCGCACGATCCTTCGGTGGCCCCCAGACTCCATCGCCCGTCAGGCGCATAGCCCCAAAGCCAAGGCGATTGACAGTGACTTCACCACCGAGTGTGATCGTTCCTGCACTCGCGGTCGATAGACGTGTTGTTGTTTCTTTTTTCATATTCAAGTCTCCAAAAACACCTTTCTGTTTCTCAGATGCTAGTCGATTCAGATTGGCCTCGTTTTTTTCGGACGCTCATCCTTATGGATTTCACTCCGCCGGATGCCAACTAGATGTGCGCACTCTAGTGTTTGAAGCGGCAGTCGTCGTGTCGAGTCCGAGATCGTTTTCGAAAACAATACCTTTCTGAGTGACTATGAAGGTCTTGACCCCAGATGACCGGTAATCAGCGGGATACGCTACCAAAACGACAACGCCTCTTTTCTTGCCGGAAGCAGATCTGGTATTGCCGGTTCCGGAGTCTCTGGCCAGGATTCGGAAGTAGTACCCATGGAACGGAGAGACCTCGTTGTTATCAGCATTCACGGCGCCTGCGGTGACGAGGCTTTGGGCAAATCGCGTAATCGGGTCTTCGCTACTTGCTTTCATGTCTTCGGTCTTTGCGTTGTTTTCGCGCTTTGTCATTGCGAATTCCTCGCATACTTGAATCGCCACGGCCTCATTCTCTCCAATTCTTCGGAACAGAATTTCCTGCGTACCAGTTTTGGAATCGAAGTACCATGCACCATCCCTGGAAACCAGCGGAATCGGGAAAGGCCAGTTTTCTGCGCCGATGTACAGCACCGTGCTTCCGTCGGCCTCTACGACTAGACGATGCATCTCCTGATACTTCTTGCTGAACTGCTCCCGTTCGAGCTTGTCCTCGACCTCGTCGCTTGACGAAGTGACTTCCGATCCCCCTCCGAGGATCGCTTCCAGGGCCTGCTCATCCTCACTCTGCGCGGCCAGAAAGAGAGCGTTACTGGCTTCCACGGCAGACGAGAACTTTCTGGGTTGGACGTACTGAGCAAAGCTGGATCCCGCGAAGCCAACCACCAGCAGCATAAAGCCCACCAGCAGCAGAACAAAGAGAGTAGACGCGAACCCCCAGGCTAGTCTCACTGTAAATGTTTCAAGCTTCATATTGTTCGTGCGCATGAGTTCTTCCTCCATATCATGAGTTGCATTTGCAGTATTGAACCGAATTACCGGTGACCGCCCCCTCCGTGGCCGCCTCCGCCTCCGTGGAAACCGCCGCCTCCGTGGAAGCCTCCGCCAAAGCTCGAATGCCCGCGAGAAGAAAAGCCCCTCGCGACTCCTCCATGATTAAAGCCGCTGAATGCGCCAGAGTGAGTGCCAGACTGCCCATGTGGCGCCGCAAATCCATGCTGGCCGCCCGCGAATCCTCTCGCTGCTCCGCCATGAAATCCGTTGGCTCCATGAAATCTGCCTGCGTGATTGAAGTTGTTGCGATTGACGAAAATTCTGCTGTGGGATATGTAGGTGTTGTGGTTATAGATAATTCCGTGGTGATGCCAATCGTATCCCCAGTGGTGCCAGCCCCAGCCAAACCCGCCAAAGAAGCCGATTCCAAAGCCGAAGCCAAACGCAACTCCCGGGCCGGCTGGGTAGAGTCCCGGATACGAATACCAACCCGGCCAGATCCCGACAGGTTCTCCATACACGAGCCAAGGGTCATACTCTGGAACGTAAACGACCTCAGGTTCGGCTGGTTCGATCACAATGGTTTTCCCCTGCTTACTCACCTTTTCTTGCGATGTGCTCTTTAAGTTGCCTGCCTTCTCCGCACGGTCGCGCATCAGTTGAACGGCGCTCATCACATCCTGCTGTTGGTTGACGTAAGCATCGCCGAGCGAGGAGGTCCATGAGAGATTCTTATCCATGTTCGCGAGCACCGAAGGAAACTCCACGAGGGCCTTCACGCTAGGATCCCAAGGCTGCTTGTCGACCTCTTTGCCGAGTTCTTCGCCCTTAAGATTGGCATGTTGTTGCAGCCACCGGTCTGCTTCCACAATTTGATCGGGATAGGTTGCTGCTGCCAGGATTTGTGCCACCAACGCATCCGGATACAATGCGATCGGCGCCACGAGTTGCCGCAATTGTTCCGGCGTCTGTTGCGCGGCTCGAGCCGGCGCCGGCGCGCCCGGAACTGGCGATGGTGCGGCGGATTGGCTCGCCCGCGCGGCAAGCCCTTCGGGCACAATGGATAGCACAAGACACCAAGAAAGCAAAAGCGATAAACTCTGTTTTAGGACTTTCACAATCAATTCTCCTTTGGCGGGGCCGTATCGTTGCTTATGGCTCCGCCCGATCTGTCGCTATCAGCCGGCTAAGTCAACGACGCTTCGGGAGGCGACGTACCGAAATGTGAGCGGACACAACGCATGGTCACATTGACACGCGATTTCCACGTTGTCGCTCCCTGCGTCACGACACGCTTGTCCGCAGTATTCTTCTCCATCTCGAATGTCGCAGAGGCATGGTATGTGTGCGCACTTTGTCGTCTTTTGATTTGCCATCACAATTCCTTCCTTTCGAGAATGCCCGCGTTCTCCGAACACAAACGCTCTTGGTAATCTTGACGTAGCGCCGTTCTCCCCATCGCTCGAGGCAGCTTGCGGGAATCCTCGCAACGGTGAGATCTAGTCGACTACGTCGTCCCTGACAATTGCAAGCAGATGTCCAAACTCGCGTTGCCGCTAAGCCCATGCGTTCTCAGCTAGTTTGGTTAGCGACGCGAGGAGGATTGGCTACCCCTGTGTCGACCGGCGGATAGTGCTGTCGGCATTTGAACGGCATCAATGCTGCCAGTCACCATCGAGTCTGCCGACATTCTCGCCAAACCCGCTCCGGACCTCTTCGCCTGCGCTATCATGTTTTGCAATGTAGGTTGAGAAGACGTTCGGAGCGCGGCGAGGCAGACTATGGTCCTGCACAGACGGCGTGTCGTGGTTCTGGCCAGAAGCGGCGCTTGCTTTCACCTCGCTTTATCCCAGCCGGGGCGCGGGAATGACGACCGCAGCCGCCCCCACGGTATTCGTCGTCGATGACGATGACTTGGTGCGTGCCTCTATCCAAGGGATGCTGAAGTCGGTTGGCTTGCGGTCCGAGACCTTCGGGACGGCGCAAGAATTTCTGCGCTGCAAGCGGTCGGACGAGCCAAGCTGCCTGGTTCTGGACGTGAGACTTCCTGGAGTCAACGGTCTGGAATTTCAGCACCAGTTGGTTGACGCAGGCATCCGAATTCCTGTGATCTTTATTACCGGTCACGGAGATATTCCGATGACGGTGAAGGCCATGAAGTCCGGTGCGGTGGAATTTCTGACCAAGCCATTCCGCGACCAGGACTTGCTGGATGCGATCCATCAGGCACTAGATCGTGACCGGGTGATGCGCCAACAGCAGAGCGAACTTGGCGAGCTGCGAAAGCGCTACGATTCGCTGACCCCGCGCGAGTGCCAGGTGATGGGATTGGTGGTTACGGGCATGCTCAATAAGCAAGTAGCTTTTGAACTCGGAACCAGTGAAATCACCGTGAAGATTCAACGCGGGCACGTGATGCGGAAGATGCAGGCTGAATCCCTGGCGGAATTGGTTAGAATGGCCGCGAAGCTGGAGCTTCCGCCCGGCGATCGCCAATGAAAGTCCTCTCTAAACTTCAACGCTACGGCCTTGCAATAATCTCCTGCGGAATCGCGCTAGCGGTGGCCTGGCCTATCGATGCCCCGGCGTCGTGCTTCCTTCTCGCAGTCACTGTGAGCACCCTGTTTGGAGGATTGGGACCGGGCCTTGTATCTGTCGCTCTCTCCGCCCTGGCCTTCGACTACTTCTTTTTGTGGAGGACATTTCCGCCAAGCCACGAGCCAGCGACACTCTTGCGATTTGCAGTCTTCCTGGTAGCGGCATTGCTGATCACCGGGTTAATGGAGATCAAACGGCGCGTCGAGGAATCCCGCAATCGCGCCGAAGAAGCGCTGCGTCAGTCGCAGGCGGATCTGGCGCAGGTCAACCGCGTGACCACCATGGGAGAGTTGACCGCGTCCCTCGCCCACGAAGTGAATCAACCGATTGCCGCCGCCGTCACTGACGCCAATACCTGCTTGCGCTGGCTTGCGCGGGACCAACCCGATGTTGAAGAAGCGCGTCTGGCTGCGTCGAGAGTCGTCAAAGATGCAGCCCGCGCCTCCGAGATCATCAGCCGAGTCCGCGCGCTCTTCAAAAAGGGAACCCAACAACGAGAGTTGGTTGATGTAAACGATGTTATTCGAGAGATGATCATCCTCTTGCGCAGCGAGGCAACTCGCCACTCCGTATCAGTGCAGACGGAATTGTCGGAAGGCCTTCCCCAGATCATGGGGGATCGCGTCCAGTTGCAGCAGGTGCTGATGAACCTCATGATCAACGGCATCGAAGCGATGAAAAGTGTGGACGCGCCGCGCCAACTCTCCATCAAGTCCCAGCGCGCCGAAGACGAGCAACTGATAGTCTCGGTTAGCGATACCGGAATAGGATTGCCCCCGCAGCAGGCGGAGCAGATCTTTAATGCGTTCTTCACCACCAAGGTTGACGGTACCGGCATGGGACTTCGGATCAGCCGCTCCATCGTTGAATCGCATGGCGGCCGCTTGTGGGCGTCTGACAATTCTCCCCGCGGCGCGTGTTTCCACCTCACTCTACCCAGCAAAGCAGAAAATCACGACTAACTCTTGCACTCAATCTCCCATTTTCGTCACCTGCGACCGTGACTTAATGCGTGCCCCTATTGCAGCGGTTTCCCACGGCGCGCCTGGACGGTATGAGAATCGGCATACCAAAGTATGATTGCGCAACTTTGACGATGCTGCTAGCTTTTTAGCCATGGCCCTCCAAGACAAGACGAATTTAGTGGCGATCGTCGACGACGATGACTTGGTGCGCAGCGCATTGCAAGGCATGTTGAAATCGGTCGGATTGCCCTCGCAGGCCTTCGCGTCAGCGGAAGATTTTCTCAAGTCCGGTCAGCAGCGGCACACTGCATGTCTGATTACCGATATCCGTATGCCTGGAATGTCCGGGCTGGAATTGCAGGCGAAGCTTAACGCCGAGCATTGCAGGATTCCCACCATCTTCATTACCGCACACGGCGACACAAAAATGCGGATGCAGGCGTTGAGAGCAGGCGCAGTGGAGTTCCTGGCAAAACCATTCGACGATGAAGCCCTGCTCGGAAGTGTTCGGGCAGCTCTGGAGAGTTGAACCGGACTAGCAGGCGTGAACACGCGGCGCCAGGAGGTTCTCTGTGGCAGCTTTCGAAAGACTCGGGAGTGGCGATCAAGTTTCTTATGAGCGCCGATTCGAGCAGATCATAGGCAACAGTCCTGCACTGGAAGCAGTGCTCGAGCAAGTCGAACGGGTCGCGCCTACGGATTCCACTGTTATTATCCAGGGCGAAACTGGCACTGGAAAGGAGCTGATCGCGCACGCGATTCACAACCTCAGCGCGCGCTGCGGACGCCCGTTCGTAAGGCTGAATTGCGCCGCCATCCCGCTGGATCTGCTCGAGAGTGAACTCTTTGGCCACGAGAAGGGCGCGTTCACCGGAGCCATCGCGCAAAAGATTGGCCGTTTCGAGCTCGCCGATAAAGGCACACTCTTCCTGGATGAGATAGGCGATATTCCGCCGGCATTGCAGCCTAAACTGCTGCGTGTCTTGCAAGAACAGGAGTTTGAGCGTTTAGGGAGCACCCGTACTCATCAAGTGGACGTCCGGCTCGTAGCTGCGACGAATCGGGATCTCGCAGAGATGGTAAATCGCGGCCAATTTCGCAGCGACCTCTACTATCGTCTGAATGTGTTTCCCGTCCAGCTGCCACCGTTGCGGGAGCGCCCCGAAGACATTCCGGCCCTAGTCACGCATTTTGTGGAACGCTTTGGCCGGCGGATGCGCCGAGAAATCGAACACATTCCTCCAGAAACCATGTCTGCGCTGAGCTCGTATCAGTGGCCTGGAAATATCCGCGAACTACAGAACCTGATCGAACGTGCCGTGATCCTCTCAAACCATGGTGTGCTTCCCAATCCTTTGCCGCCAGCAGGGACTCGAAGCATCGCCATTGCTTCGGCCGCCCCTGTTACCACCCTGAAGGACTCCGAACGCACCCTGATTCTGCGCACGCTCGAAGAACTTCGTTGGGTCATCGGTGGTCCGAAAGGCGCCGCCGCGAAACTGGGATTGAAGCGCACCACCTTGATCCACAAGATGCAGAAGCTGGGGATTTCCCGGCCTGGTCTCAAACGCACCGAGGATGGGATGGGCACAGTAGCGGGGTCGGACTCGCTCCTACAGTAGTAGCGTCGAAACAACGGCGACGGCGCCTCCCAACAACATGTGAATACGATACGGCTATTCGCGTATTCGGTTTGACGCGATCTGCAGGCTCCGGGGCGCCGCCTGACCGTGGCCCAGGCGAAGACCGGACTAGTCACCACGGTAGCCACCTTGGCTAAAATGCCTCATCCAGGGTTCCTCGGTTGCTCCGGGAGTTCGTTGGGGGGACGACCCTACCGTCAAGGCTTCGTCGGATTTCGACGGTGCATATGACCCGAAATCGCTCCAAAGTGTCGTCTCACGAGGCACTTGTTGCTCAGCAACCCTTCCTACCGGTTAGGGAGGGACAAAGTCCCTGCGCTGGGTTCGAGTTGTATGAAGGACAGCCAAGCGGCGACGACCCGACTACGATCGTCGCGTCACGCGGAGTCTTAACGTGTCTCACTGGCTGATTGGACGACGGGTGCGGCAACATGACTAGCTTCCCGCGTTCCTGTTGGCACCAACAACATGTGTAACCATTCGCGTGCCACACGAGATAAATTGGACGTTCTCTGATGGCTCTCCATGCGAATGTATGTGCAACATTCTGCTGCGTGTCCTGCAAGCCGACTTCCCGGTACCGATCGGCGGAATACCCGATTGTGCCAGCGCTCACCCTTGCGTGGATTCAGTACAACCGCTCAGGAAAGTCCGTCACCTTCGGCGTCACGCGAGGATGCATCGAGGTCGCCTCGCCCGTGTCATCGATCACATGGCTGATTCCGCCGTGATCGCCCAGCGCCACGGTAATCACGTCGTGGAATCGTACCCCTGCTCTCTTCGGCGTCTCGATTGCCCGGGTCAGCACCACATCTGGATATTGGAAGACGCTGTACACGCCCAGCCCCCAGGCCTCATGACTGGTCACTCCATCCGCCACCTTGTACGAGGCCCAGCCGTACACCCCGGGAGCACTCGTGTAACTCGCCTGGTTCGGAGGATCGTAAGGAATTTCGGACTGATAAAAATACGTTCGTCCACCATTGCCCTTCCACAGAACCTGAAATTGCTGGTGATGTTCCACAAACAGGCCATAGATGGTGACGTCGTTTCCGTTCACCACCAGCCCGTTCTCGCTGGTATTCAACGCCCAGCCCACTCCTGCGCCGTGGTCCGCTCTCCAGATCCACGTATGGTCTACCAGTGTGTCGTTGCTGTTGATTCTCAAATTCACCTTGGCCCGGCCAACTCCTGCGCCACCCACGCGAAAGAAAACATCGTGGAGCGCGATCGGGTTCTTCGCATGGCGCGCCCGGCTTCCCTCCGGCCCTACCTCGAGTAGCACCGGAGACTCGTTCGGCGCTGCATCGAAGAGCAGTCCGGCAATCTCGATCCCGTCCACGTCAGCTGTCGTCATCGCCGCCGTGCCGTTCATCGGACGCAGCGTCGCAAACCCCAGCCCCAGCACCACCGCATGCGGCCGCATCACGCGAATCGGAGCGGTTAGTTCGTAGATCCCCGGTGTCAGAATCAGGTTCTTGCCGTGGGCGAGCTGCGCGTTGATTGTCTCCGCCGTATCAACATCCGGTCGGGCAATATAAAACCGCGTAATCGGAATCGTCTCTCCCGCGGTTTCTCCGGCGCGCCATGTGATCCCGACGGAGTCGCTGTGCAGCTCCGGAAGCCGCACGCTGAACTCACCCGCAGCATTCACCTGGAGGAACGGCTTCTCGCGGACCAGAGGCGTATGCGCCACCTTGGTGTAGGGCGGCGAAGGCCATGCGCCGTCCGGCGGATGGACGACGCCGACGAACACCATGTTCAAGTTCGCACCCGTCCAACTCTTCCAATCGCAGTTGCGCGAGATCCATTGCTGCTGGCTGCCGGAGTCGACATTGCCGTCCACCAGCGAATCCGACATCCAGCCGCCGCTTGCCCAGCCGTGCTTCTGGTGCAACACCAGGTCGCCGCGCACATGCATGCGCCGCAGCGAAATCGCCTGCGAGACCGCCCACTGCATCGTGCCGCCCGCGGGCGCTACCGAGAACCCTTCCGCAGCTCTCCAGAAGGTCGTGGTCGCGTTGTTGTGTTCATGATTCGCATCCGCATGCACGTTGCCCGCAATCCGCGTTGCATCGGGCGACACGCCCAGCCCGATCACCTCCGTGTAGAAGCCGACCGGCACGTCCACCGAATAGCTTCCCGGCAGGAACAGCAGCGCATTGCGCTGCGGCCCAAACTCGTTGTGCTCCTGCGTTGCATACACCGCATCGATCTGCTTCTGGATTGCCTGCGATGGCATCGACGGATCAAAGATCAGCACATTAGGTCCGAACTCCGGTCTGGCGCCCTTCGCCGCGAGCGCGGGCAGAGCCGCTGCCAGCAGCCCTGCCGTGAAGCCAAACCGTCTTAGAAGCCGAACCGCGCGCCTACCAGACATAACTCCCCACTGACTCCGAAGGTATCACGTTTGGAGGAGGTCGAGAGCCTCTTGGGGTCGGGCCGCTTTATGTGACTCTCGGCCAGGGATCACATGTGCCGCAACGTACTGTGCTGAAAACCAGCCCCTCGCAATTGTGAGACTCGCGCGACCTGATACATACCTACGACCGAGCGATCGATTCCACTCCAAGCTCAGCAAGAGCGATGTCTTCAGTCGAGGATAAGCCGCTGACCGCGACTGCCCCAATCACTTCACTATTTTTCCAGACCGGAATCCCACCACCCCACCCTACGTACTTCGGATCGCCGTAGTAGGCAATGTCGTGGCCCTTCTCTGGATGTTTTACCTTTTCGCCGATTTCTTTGGTTGATTTGCGCTCACGAGCGGCAGTCCTGGCTTTATTCATAGCGATACGAATGGAGGAGACAGGAACGCCATCCATTCGGGCAAAATAAACGGGGTCGCCATGCGAATCGGCAACCGCAATGGCAGCCGCCTTCTGCATCTGCAAAGCTTTTTCCACGACTAGGTCGACTGCCCGCTTCGCCTCGGAATAGTCGATAGTATGGACCGTTCTCATGGGGGAAAGGATACAACAATCTGCCAGGAAGAATCCCTGGTGGCGATCATTGGATTGCAACCCGCGGCCAAAATCGCCAATCGAGTGGCCGGGTCTGCGGGTAAAAAGATCGGGCCGGAAAGGAAAACTTTCCGGCCCAGAGAAAACGTCCTTAGAGGTTCAGAAGTTAAATTTCAATCCGAACTGAATGAGGCGTGGCAGATTGACTGTGTTGGTCACCACTCCGAAGTTAGCATTGTTGTCGGAGCAGCAAGTTCCGTTCGGCGGTCCGAATTGGGGATGGTTGAACAAGTTGAAAAACTCGGTTCGGAACTCCACGTTAAGCCTCTCGGTTATGGAGGTCTTCTTGAAGACTGCGAAGTCGAAGTTGACGACCCCTTGCTGTCGCAATGTGGCATCGACACGGGACTCGTCGCCAAAACTATATCCGGTGGCGTGCACGAAGCAATTTGTGTTGAACCATCCGGAGATCCTTGACGCGGAACTGCCGGAGGTCGATTTGTGGCAGCCCGGCACAAAGTCGGGCCTCAGAGTACCGGTTCCGAGGCTCAGCGCGGTGAGGGAGTTGCCCTTGCCATCGCTGATCTTGACCGGGAACCCGCGTTGCAGGGAGGTGACGCCATCGAGGCCCCATCCGGAGACTATTCCGCCCGCAAAGCCGCGCATATCCGAGAGATATTTCTTGCCGCGCCCGAATGGCAGATCCAGCACATAGCTGATAACCACCCGCTGCGAAATATCCTGCGACGAGAGCGATCGTTCCCCTTTCAGGTTGTTCCAATCCTGGATAGATCCGACGCCGCCTGTCGTACCACCCTCCAACCAAGAGGTCAGAGTGTCGGTGTTGGACATCAGCTTAGCGTTGGTGTAGGCGATCAGCATCGTGCCTCCACCCTGGAACCTCCGCGTCACCGTAGCCTGCAAGGCGTTGTAGTTGCTGCTGCAACAGCCGTAGCCGTTGAGGTTCACGCCAGCATACTGTGGGTACGGTCGGTCAAGTTGGCCTTGGATTAAGTTCGCCGGTCCTAACGCGCCCGGCAGGTTCTGGCTGAAAGGATAGACCGCGACGGGCTGCGCAATCGTAACCGGCTGACCGGCGACAGCCTCCTGCTGAGCCTGAGCGATAAAACTGTCGGGTATCTGGTTGATATTGGTGTTGAACTGCTCCAGATGTACTCCGTGCGAACCAGCGTAAGCTACATCGGCAAAGAACCCGCCCGGCAGTTCACGCTGAATGTCGAGGTTGTACTGCTGAAGATATCCATACTTCTGAACCGTATAGCCGGTTGCCGAAAAATTGTTTTGCGTCAAAATGTACTGCGAGACGTTGGGCTGAGGATTGCGTCCCGGGACTGCGACCAGATTGCTGGCGCCCGTCCCAGGAGCGGATCCCTGATTGAACGGCCCCTGCCCGAGACAAGAGAAATTGGCGGCACCACCGGGTGAGGCCAATGTGCAGGTGTTTTGATTCAGCGTAGCGCTCGGCGTCAATCCGGCATTATTGCTGGCGTAGAAGGGTGAGGTGGCGCTGCTGACGGGATCGACGTAAGGATTCGTACCGAACGATACATAGTTTGGGATGAAGAATATTCCGTACCCGCCTCGAATAACCGTTTTGGAGTTTAACGCGTATGCAAAACCAAGTCGTGGCAGGATCTCCTTCTTAGAAAGAGGAAGGTTGTTGCGGCTGTGGTTAACCGGAGTGTTGACCAAGAAGAGATCGCCTGGACACGCACTTCCTGCCACTCCGCTGCAGCCGGTTACGGAGGCATTGGTGGCGGTCGGGTTGAAGTAGGTCATCTTGTCGTAGCGTTCCGACCAGGGCCCCTGCAGTTCGTAGCGCACGCCGAGGTTCAACGTTAGCTTCGGTGTAACGTGCCAGGTGTCGCCAAAGAAGAAGGCACGGTAGGTCTGCTTTCCCGATACCGGGCCGGAAATAACGAGCGACCCAGTGGTCTGATTGCCAAAGGCTGCGCCGGCGCCCAAGCCATATCCAAGGAGGAAGTCAGCGAAGTCGACTCCGCCGGTGGCGCCGTTGAAATTGCGAGCTAAACTCTGCGTCCAGGAACCGTTGAACGAGATTAGCCCTCCACCGGTATTCGTTTGCAGGTAGTTGTCATAGCCTTCTTCGAGCTGACCGCCAAAGGAAAAAGTATGGCGGCCACGAACCATCGTCACCTGTGGCGAAATATTGAACTGAGTATTGTAATCCGCGATGGCGCTCTGCCCCTGGCTGCAGGTTACGGTAGGGTCGCTGATTGCAAAGCAGGGCGTCAGTGGCGTTCGCTCCTGGCTAGGCACAAGGGGGTTATACGCAGCCGGCCATCCTTCCGTTGTTACGTCAAAGCCTGAATTGATTGGGGTTCGCAGGTACTGGAAGCGGCTAATGCTCAAGTTGATGTTGGCTGTGGTGTTCGAACCGATGATGCGGTTATAGCCGATCGCCAAACTCTTGCTCTTGCTGTTTTCCGCGCAGCGATCTTTGCAGAGGCCGGTGCCGAACGGATCCTGGGCTAGGCTCAACAGCTTCCAGAATGTAAACCTGCCGAATATTGTGCTCTTACTGTTGATCGTTTGGTCTACTCGCGCCACATACTCGTCGATGTTGCCGCCCGTACTTGTCGCCTTGACAAAGTTGTCGGCAGCGGACGTGCTGTTTGGAAGAGGAAGGTATTTAAGCAGATACATCGCGGTGGGATTGATTCGAGCCGTCGGAATAATGTTACCGGTGAACGCGGTACGGGGACAGGCGACCAACGGGTTGGTACACGTGGAAGGATCTACCGACAGCGGATCATATATTGTAGGAACGCCGGCTGCGCTGAAATCGAAGGCACCCGGATTGACGGTGCCTGCGCCTCTTTCGGCCGCAGTGGGCACGTTGGTCGAGAAGACAGTGCCTGACCGCAGCCGGAATGCCTCCCAGCTGCCGAAAACAAATGTTTTGTTCTTTATGACGGCGCCGCCAATGGTGAAGCCATACTGATTCTGCGTGAAGGGCGGTGGCGTGTTCGATAGGCCGCTTGAAAGCTCCAATTTCTTATTGAAATATTCATTGGAATTGAAAACTTTGTTACGCAGATATTCGTAGGCGGAGCCGTGCCACGTGTTGGTTCCCGACTTGGTGCTCAGGTTGATGACACCTCCGGCGAACTTGCCCCACTCCGGGCCAAGATTGTTGTATTGGACCTTAAACTCTCCGATCGAGTCCTGGCTCGGAACTTCGAGGGGAAGGTTGATATATCCGATGTTCAGGGGTTGACCGTCGAGATACTCCGCCGCCTCGTTTGCGAATGCTCCGCCGATTTGGTAGTTGGCAAAGTCAAAGGGGTTCTTACCCACGATAGTGCCGGTGGTATTGCCCTGGGGAACTACCGAGGGCGTAATCGTCGTCAGATTGAAAATGTTTCGGCCGTTGAGCGGCAGTTCGTTTGCCTCTCGTGTGTCCACGACTGTGCCCAGCGACGAAGTCTCCGATTGCAGCAGCGGGACTTCCGACGTCACTTCGACGACCTGGCTGACCTCGCCGACTTGAAGAGCGACATCAATGTGCGTGCTCTGCTGCACTTCGACGGTAACTGGAGTGCGAACGAAGTGCTTGAATCCCTGCTTTTCCACGTCAATCCGGTACTGGCCGGGGAACAGGTTCACGAACGTGAAGAGCCCGTCGCTACCGCTGGATTGAGTGCGCTTCTCCGCCGTCCCCAGGTTCGTCAAAGTCACGTTGGCGTCCGTAACTGTAGCCCCTGAAGAATCTGTGACCGACCCAGTTATCGAACCGAAGGTGGACTGGGCATATGCGGATAGACACGATCCTATTACAAGGAAATTCAGCGCCAGCACAATTATCCAGAACCTGCGAGCATCCATGTCGCCTCCTCGTTGGGATACTTTGGAGAATGAGTTGCAATACCGGACCCAGACCGTGGGTGTACATCAATACCGCTTTGTCTAGTCTCTTTACACTATTACGATGTTGCCGGGGGATGTGTACCACATTTGAGTTTGCAGGACGTATCAGAGAGAGAGAGAGAATCGGCGAGACAAAATGAGCGTATGGGAAATATTCCCTGACTCGCGACTTAGTAACTCCACACTAGGGGTGGTTTGCTTCCTTCCGCAGAAGTGCGTATAGAAAGGGCTTGCCAGTTGGCTTGGGACTGCCGACATGGGGTTCTACGGTGACGAAAACGGCATCGATCGCGGCGATCTCTTTCGGGTCATCGAGGCGAAGAACCCAGCGGCGGTTCGATTCGCTGTCCATATATAGAATGCCAAGATTCATAGCGCGAGGCTTCTCGCCTTGTTCCGCATCTTTTTGGCCCCATACCTGGAAGATGCTGGCGGCCTTCACTCCGGCCTGGCGGTCAAGATCGAAGGCATAAAAGATCAGAGACTTATTCTGCGTGTAAAAGATGCGCCCAAAGGGTTTGCGGGTCCGGCTACCGCTGTCAACATCGAAGACGTCGGCAATGTAGAGTTTGCGTGCTCCCATGAGTTCGCGGATGTCGCGGTCGGAAGCAAGAAAACGTTCGTCGTCTCCGAGCTTTTGCTCCTGCTCTCGATTGGTCGCCGTCAGTTCATTGATCCTCGACTCCAGCGACGCCGTGTGCAGAAGCGCCCGGTCACGTTCTGCACGGAGGCTTACGAGCTCGGATTTCATACTCTGCGACAATTGTTCAGCCTGCTGGAGCTGCACCTTCAACCCGTCGCGCTGTTCTGAAACTACTCGCAATTCTTCTTTGGTCTGGTCGTCTGCCGCTACGAGTTCGCGGGAACGATCTTCCAGAGCGCGCAGGCTGGTTCGCAGTCTGCCGACTTCCTGCTCCTGCCTTGCGTTCTGTTCCTGTATCTGGGAGATTCTCGCCGCCTGCGACTCAACCAGATCGTGGCTCGACTGCTTCTCCGCCATAAGCTTCTGCACCTGCTGTTGCGATGAAAGCGATATCTCCTTTTCGCTGTTGTGCGAGCGACTGCCTATACTATAAGCGCCGAACACAACCGCGATTCCCAGGCACGTCGCGAGCCCCACCCTTGCCCACGGGTTAGCCGCAAAATTCAACAGCAAGTGAGCAGGGGTGGATCGGTCGAGTGGATTTGTTAATGCGTCGTCTGGCGGCTGTTCCGCCTCAGCAATACGCGCCAGCAACTTCTCCCGCGCGCATGAATCGTCCCAATTTTCCCGCTCTTGTGGATAATCGTAAGCCGCGGCAAGAAACGGCATTCCAACGTCGCTCAAAAGTCGATACTGGTGATGGATCTCGCGGCAATCTTCACAAATCCGCAGATGATGCTTCAATTCCTGCCACTCGCTCGCGCTGAGCGTACCAGAATTCGCCAGGGCACCGAGTTCTCTGAAGCGTTCGTGGCCACTGAAATTGTTTTCGTTCCGCATCAATGGCTTCCCCGGAGCCTCTGTACAGCCGGGCTCTTCCTTAACCGTTCCAAGCCACGATAAAAATGGTGGCGCACGTTGCCAAACGGTTCGCGAAGTCTTTCGCTGATTTCTCTCAACTCCATTCCTTCAAAGTAAAATAACTCAATCGTCCGCCGCTGCATTGCCGTTAGATCTTCAAAGGCTTTCTGCAAGTGATCAAAGTTGATTCTTGTCCCAATCTCTCGTTCCACGTCGGTCTTTCCCACTAACGTATCGTCCAGAGACCCGATTTCTGTACCAGCATAGAAGCCCCTGCGCAATAAATGAGCTCTCCGGTCCAGTGCTCGGCTGTAGGCGACTTGAACGATCCATGCTTTGGCGCCGCCCTTTCTCTTGTCAAACAGCGCCGAGCGTTGGTAAATATAGAAAAAGGCTTCCTGAACGACCTCTTCTGCCTCACTATAGTCATGCAGAATCCGAAGTGCGATGCTACTCACAAGCCGGGAGTATCGGCCGAACAAGGCCTCCAGGGCACTTGCATCCTTTGCCTGCAAAGCAGCCATCAACTCTTCATCGCTGGGAGACCGGAGCGGCGCTGCTTCTGGAAACGCAACAGAATATCCCTGATTCCTGGTCCAAGCCAAGGGAAATGCAAGCGCGCGTCCATTTGGGGGAGAACTCATATGGGACGAGTTGTGGGAAACATACATCAACGCGTAATCGGTTTTCCAGATAAAAGCACACCAAAAAAAGGCAAAGAAACACTTCAGCTCTTTGGTACACATGGGCTCCAGGCGCCGTATAAATATGCTGGAATGTGAACCCGGCTTGGAATCGCAGTGGGAATATCTTTCCGGTCTGAAAAGCTCCGGAACTTGCTGCAGCAGAGTACATTAGGATTCTTATGCGCCGAGGGGTCCGAGCCGTGCTGCTAAGCGCGCTACTTGCTGGGGTCGTTCACGCGCAGTCCACCAGTGCATCGCTGACCGGCCGCATCACCGACCCTAATAAAGCAGTGATCAGCGAAGCCAAGATAATAGCCATCAACACAAGCACAGAGATTCATTACCAGGGGCTTACCAACGAGACGGGGACTTATTACATCTCTGACTTGCCACCCGGAAGATACCGCATTGAGGTGGAAAAACTGGGATTCAAGGCGGTGATCCAGTCAGGCGTCATTCTGCACGTGCAAGATGCCGTGGAAGTAAATTTTGAAATGATCCTGGGTTCCGCCTCGGAAAGCGTGACGGTCGAAGGAAGTACGCCTCCCCTCCATACTGAATCTTCCACCATCGGCACGGTGGTGGAACAGCGGAAAGCGAACGAGTTGCCGCTCAACGGGCGCAATGTCTTCAATCTGATCGTTCTTGCTCCGTCCGTGATTCCGCAGGGGAGTTCCACCGGCACACCCGTCGGCGTAAACCCGTTCGGCTGGAACAATTACCAAGTCAACGGTTCGTTCGGGAACCAGAGCGCCGAGTATCTCGATGGACAGCCTCTCAACATCGGGTATATCAATTTGCCCGTCCTGATTCCGACGCAAGATTCGATTCAAGAGTTCAAGGTCCAGACCAGCAATCTGGAAGCGGAATGGGGAAAATTCGCCGGTGGTGTAACCAGCCTGAGCACGAAGAGCGGAACCAATTCGCTACACGGCGAAGCTTACGAATATTTGCGCAATCGCTTATTTAATGCGAATGATTTCTTCCTCAACAGCGCGGGAAAACCAAGACCACCGTGGGTGCAAAACCAGTTTGGAGTGGAGGCCGGCGGTCCTCTGCGTCTTTCGTCTTACGATGGCCGGAACCGAACGTTCTGGTTCGCGAGCTGGGAGGGATTCCGGCTCCGCACTGGAGAACCATTCACGACTACCGTGCCCACGGCAGCGGAACGAACCGGCGATTTTTCTGCCATCAGTACCCAGATTGTGGACCCTTGCGCAGGTATTGTGAATGCCCAGGGAGCGTGTCCCGGCAGCACTGCTAGTCCGACGCCGCTGGCCGGCAACGTCATTCCCGCGGACCGGATCAATCCCACGTCTAAAGCACTGCTCGATCTTTGGCCAGCGCCGAACGTTCCCGGTGTGGTGACGCCGTCAGGAACCATAAACAACTTCAACACCGTGGCGAGAACAGGGGGCGACCAGAACCAGATTGTCATACGCGTTGACCAGGACATCAGCAGTAAGCAGCGGCTGTTTCTTCGATACAGTTATTGGAACGTGTTGGATCTTCCCGTCGATCCGCTCGGCAACGGCTTGTGTGTCGATCGTTGTTCGGAAAAATACTCGACCAACGCGCTTGCCGCTGGATACAACTACAACATTTCTCCCACGACGGTCTTCGATTTCAACGCCAGCATCAGCCGCTTCCAATACAACCGGAATCCGAAAAATGCCGGATTCGATTTGACGTCGATTAGCTGGCCTCTGATCTACGATACCGTTGTCCCGGCTATCATGCGAACCCCTCCGACCCCGTGCGTGGCCAATATTGGCGATAACATCATGTGCACACAGGGACAAAGCTTCATTCAGGACCGTGATACCCAGTACAACTTATCCCCCAGTCTTACGCTCATGCGCGGGCGCCACCGCTATCATTTGGGTATGCAGTTCGAAACCGGTTACGAGAACTACGCGCAGACGAACGTAGCCAGCGGAGCTTTCGACTTCTGCGCTCCGAGCCAGGCCTGCTTTACCGGTTTTTCCTTTGCCGACTTTCTGCTGGGTTACGCCGACAACTTCAGCAACTTCGAAAATCATTTTTTTGCCCAGGCCGTGGTCCCTGCCTTCACTGCCGGCAAGCAGGTGTATCGAGCGTTCTATTTCAATGACACCTGGCACGTGAGTAGCGCGCTGACCGTGAGTCTGGGGCTTCGTTACGACCTTCAGGGTCCCTGGTCGGAACGATTCGACCGGCTGTCCTATTTCGATCCCCACGCGAAGAGCTATCTCAACCAATTTCTTCCTGGCGGTTCATCGCCCGTGTTGGGAGACGTTTTTCTCGTGCCTCCCGGGAGTCGAAACAACGTTCCGCTTGATAAAGACAACCTCGCGCCAAGAATTGGCCTCGCGTATAGCGTTACGCGCAGTATGGTGATCCGCAGCGGATATGGGATCTTCTGGGTTCCCAACTATGTGTCATTCGCGCTCAACCCCGCCAACGACATGGTGAATGCCGCTAGCACCACCTACACAGGTACTGTCGACGGTACTCACCCGTTCAATTCGATTTCCCTTCCTTTCCCCAACGGTATTGCACCCCCGCCCGGCCGCGATCTTGGAACCGCGGGAACCCAGCAATTCCTCACTCAGACGGTGCAATCCATCACCGAAGTGGATCGTAGGAACCATCCTTCGGCTTATGTGCAGCAGTGGAATTTGAGTGTTGAAAGAGAACTTCCGGCGGGATTTCTTTTGTCCGCGGCATACGTGGGTTCCAAAGGCACCCACCTGGAACAGTACTCCCAGCAAGTCAATCAAATCTCGGACGCCCTGCTGGCTCAAGCCGCCGCGCAGTTCGCTGCGGGAGGGAAGTCGGCGGTAACGCTGCTGCAATCCACCCCCAATCCTTTTTTTGTCAACGGGCAGGCCTTGGCACTTGCCGCTCCGACCACGACCAATGGTCAACTGCTTCGGCCATTTCCTCAATACACAAGCGTTGAACTCGCCGGGCAAGGATCTTTTGCGAGCATTTATCACTCCTTGCAGGTTACAGCTCAAAGACGTTTTGCCGGTGGCGGCTCGCTGCTGGTCGCTTACACAAACTCCAAACTAATCAGCAATACCGATACTCTTACCTCGTGGCTGGAAACGGGTGTAGGGGGCATTCAGGACAGCAGCAATCTTAAGCACGAACGTTCCTTGTCGTCCCAGGATGTCCCTCAACGTCTCGTGATTAGTTACGTTCTGGATTTGCCCTTCGGACAAGGCCGAAGATATCTTTCCGGCGTCAGTAATGCATTGAACAAGTTTGTCGGTGGATGGGGGATTGATGGTGTCGCCACATTCCAAGGAGGATTTCCGTTGGTCTTCAGCAATGGCCAGGCCAACGACGCCACATTGTTTGGCACCGGTTCGCGCCCCAATGTGGTCCGCGGCTGTCAAGCCTCGAGAACCGGCGGCAACGTTTTGAGATTGACCCAGTGGTTTAATACTGCCTGTTTCGCCGCGCCGGCAAACTTTACCTTCGGCAGCGAACCGAGAGTCGATCCAAGGCTCCGATCCGACGGAGTGAACAACTTCGACTTCGCTGTCTTCAAGAAAGTGCTGCTTGACCCTTACGAACGTTTCGGGGTCGAATTCCGTATGGAGATTTTTAATCTTTTCAACCGAACTCAGTTTGCTCCGCCGAACACAATATGCTGTACGACGAACAACGCTAACTTTGGTGTGGTCACGGCCACCGCACCGGGAACAAATCCGAGGCTGATTCAGTTCGCGCTAAAGTTCCTGTTCTAGTGAATCGTCTCTTCCAAATCGTCCATGCCGCACTCCTGATCGCGCTAGTCCCCGCGATCGGCGCTTCCATTCTCGAACTTAAGCAGCCGCGCGGAGTGGACTTCACGCTGCAAAATTCCCCCACGCCACGGAAATATCTCATCGAAACCATGCCCGGTGGAGTCGCCCTCCTCGATTACAACAACGACGGCTTGCTCGATGTATTTCTGGTGAACGGTGGCCATATAGACCCTAAGCATCCCGAAGATTTCGACCGCCATAATCCTCGTTACTGGAACCGCCTTTACCGGCAAAACAAAGACGGTAGCTTTACCGACGTGACCGAGCAGGCTGGTCTGGCAAATGCCGGCGACGGAAACTATGGCATGGGAGTGGCCGTCGGCGATTACGACAACGACGGTTATCCCGATCTCTACGTAACCAGCTACGGCAAGAACGTCCTATATCACAATAACGGGGACGGCACCTTCACCGACGTTACCGCCAAGGCGGGCGTTGCGGGCGGTGGGTGGTCGGTTTCGGCTGGATTTTTCGATTACGACAATGACGGCAAGCTGGATCTTTTTGTCACCCGCTACATGGACTGGGACCCGCGGCACAGCAAGGACTGCGGCGGTAATTTTCACACCTACTGCCCTCCCGGAGAATTCCCCCGCACCACCAACATTCTCTACCACAACCGCGGAGATGGCACGTTCGAAGACGTTAGCCAGCGCTCCGGAATTGCAGCCAAGAAAGGGCACGGCCTGGGTGTGGCATTTGCCGATTACGATGGCGATGGATTTACCGATATCTATGTTGCCAACGATGGCATGCAACAATATCTCTTTCACAACAATGGCAACGGCACCTTTACAGAAGTCGCGCTGCAAGCGGGCGCTGCGCTGAATCTGGATGGAGGGCCTTTGTCGGGCATGGGCGTGGTATTTCAGGACTACGATAATGACGGCAAGCCTGACGTGATCGTCACAACCTTGCCGCGCCAGACTTACGCCGTCTTTCACAACGATGGCAACGGATCGTTCAGCGACCGCGGCTTGCAGACTGGAGTGACTATGCTTTCGGGAATAACGTCCGGCTGGGGCGTTGGCCTCGAGGATTTCGACAATGACGGACAGAAAGACTTGTTCATCACCCAGGGGCATGTCCTAGACAATGTAGAGGCCATCGACCCTTCGTTGCACTACCTGGAACCCACGCTTCTAGCCCTGAGTCACAATGGCCGATTCGAGCGGGCCGACCCTGGAACCGATGCGCTGGTCTCCGGACGGGGCACGGCGTTTGGCGATCTCAACAACGATGGCTGGATCGACGTCGTCACGACAGTTTTAGGAGCGCATCCGCAGTTTTTTTTCAACCACGGTGGAAGCGCACATTGGTTGACCATCACGCTGCGAGGTACACGCAGCAATCGCGATGGCCTGGGCGCGCGAGTCCAGGTAAACGGGCAGACGCGCTTCGCCACAACGGCCGGAAGCTACGCATCCGCGAACGACAAGCGCTTGCATTTCGGTCTGGGCAATGCCAAGTCCGCCAAGATCGAAGTGCTCTGGCCTTCCGGGACACACCAAGTGCTAAGCGATATCCCAGCAGATCAATTCCTCGAAATACGTGAACCGGAGCGGCCGTGATCAAAGCGATCCCAATCCTTTTGCTTGCGTTGCAGACACCTTCACCTGAGGTGATGCAGCATCTCGAAGCTGGCCGCAAAGCCGAAAGCGAACGGCGTTTCGACGCTGCGGTTGCTGAGTTCCGCAAAGTCACGGACCTCGATCCGGCTTTCGCCGCAGGTTTTGCGAGCCTGGGGCAAGCGTTTATGGAGCAGCGCGATTACGGCGCGGCGATTACGCCACTGAAACATGCGCTGGAGCTGGATCCAAACTTTGCTCCAGCCCATCAGTTGCTTGGGTATGCGCTGCTGGCGCAGGGATACGCAGCTGAGGCGATCCCCCACCTCGCGCGCGTTCAGGAGCAAAGCGCGTTAGGCATCGCGCAGATTGAAACGGGACAGTTCACCGAAGCCATCGCCAATTTGCAGGCCGCATTGCAGAAGCGTCCGAATGACCCCGACCTGCTTTATTATCTGGGACGCGCCAGTGGTCTGTTGTCCAAGCAATCGATCGACACGCTGCTGGCTACAACTCCTGACTCCCCGCGCGCCCATCAGTCGATGGGAGAAAACTATTTCGTGTTGCGACGGATGCCGGAGGCGGAAAAGGAATACCGCGAAGCCCTGCGCTTGCGGCCCGATGTTCCCGAGGTTCACCTTGAACTCGGCGAAGTGTATGCCAGCTCTTCCCAATGGGCAAAAGCAGAACAGGAGTTTCGGGCACAGGCCAAGCTGCAACCGGGTAACGCCGAGGCTGCCTATCGTCTTGGGACCGCGCTATTGGAACAAGGTAAGGTTCATGAGGCGCGGGTAGAACTCGTCCGCGCGGACCGCTTTATGCCTGAGATGCCGGAAACCCTCTATTCACTGGGGAAGGCGGCTTCCCTTGAAGGGGACACCGGAGCGGCGGAGGAAGCGTGGATCAAACTTCTTTCGATTGAAAAGCGAAGTTCACTAGCGGCGCAGGCGCATTTCGGATTGGCGGGCCTTTATCGTAAGCTAGGAAAAGCTGCGGAGGCGCAGCATGAGATGAAAGAGTTCGAAAACTTGCAGAACACGCCTCAACCTGGGAAACAGGAATAACACCGTTAGGTGCACCCTCAATCTGAAGGCATTGTGTTGAACTTCCTTGCGCGATCCGAGACCGAAAGCGAAATGAGCAGCGATTCGAGATTGAGAGCGAGGTATGCTGAGGGGAATCAACTGGTTCACAAATTCTCCGGGGACCGCAAGCTTTCAATTCGACCCGCAAAACAGTGCGTTTCACCAAGCTTCCAAAGGCGAAGCGCTGGCAACTGTGCGGCGAAAGAGCTGCCGAAAGTCGACCAATAGCCAAATCCATGGCCTTTGATCGCATTGCATTCGCCTAATTCCCTGCTTGAAACCGGACTACGCGTGTGCGCTTCAGAGAAAAGCCAGGATGGAGCCCCCCTTGGCTGCCGAGCAGTCCGTTCTCTTCAGTCCGTGTTGTCGAGCTGAAGCCGCGCGAAACGGGCACATTGTCGCGTATTTTGCGGCGAATGCCCTTTCGGAAAATGGTTTCGATTTTGGACTGCGTGCTAGGCAGCCAGTCAAGAGCGAACCAAGTTTGGAGCAGAAACCAGCCCCAAATTATTCCTTTCAGCCTCAAGATCGCCAGCCATTCGCCCTTTTTGCCCAACAAAATGTCCCTGCCGCTCATGCTCGCGTGGTGTTGGCACGGGACGTTGAGGTTAGAGGATGCCGCGTAACTCATGCACACGTCGCCTCTTGGAGGGTCAGTAGAGAGTACCGAGGGTTCGAACGCGGTTCGTCCTCTGCGAATGACAGCGATTTTCGCTGATTTCTTGCTCAAAGATTCTGCAAACAAATTCCAAACGATTGGCGCCTCACTGCCGATACGCCGCCCATGATCGGTGGCAACCGGTAAACGGAGCTTCAACTTTTCACAAGCAGCTCCACTGGACGCCTCGAGTTGCTTCGTTCGGGCCCGGATATGCACACGCAAAGAAATGATCAGACGAATTCGCGCTTCCGATGCTGACTCTCCACGGGCGAATCCCAGGAAACAGCTAAGTCCATTTTTCATAAGTAGTTGTAGCTCTCTATTGAGGCATGTCCATAGGGCTGCAATCGACACGCTGCGTAGTTTTGATTTCTAGCGCGGCAGCAATGTGGAATTCGATTGACGGAGAAATGCCGAAGCCCTAACATCACGTAGCTATGATTTCGTCGACCTACCACCGTCACCATCATCACCATGCGATGAGCATGTCGGCGGAGGACTACGGATAATAGCCTAAAGCACTAATAGGAAATCCAAGCCCGCTGACGCGAAACGCGCAGCGGGCTTTTTGTTTTTCCCGCAGACGCCAGCAAACGTGGGCCGGTGAAAGGAGACTGCGATGAAGATCGAGTTCGAAAAGATGCAAGGCTTGGTGCCCGCGATCATTCAGGACGCGAATACTCACGAGTTGCTGATGGTGGGGTTCATGAACCGCGAAGCCTTCGAAACGACATTGCGGACAAGCTTCGTCACGTTTTATAGCCGCACGCGAAAGACACTGTGGACTAAAGGAGAAACATCCGGCAACCGGCTGCAGGTTGTCGCGGCATGGACGGACTGCGACCGCGATACCGTGCTGCTGCGGGTGCGCGTCTTGGGTGAGGGAAAGGTTTGCCATACAGGATCGAGATCCTGCTTCACCGAGGAGTTGCCGCTTAGTTGTGCAGCGCTGGGCGCGGATCAGGAGGCAGGGCGATGAAACTTCGTCTAGGCATCCCCAAAGGAAGTCTGCAGGAATCGACGCTCAGCTTATTTACCCGCGCCGGACTGCGTGTCTACACCAGCGCGCGATCTTACTTCGCCGCAACCGATGATCCAGAAATCGAATGCCTGCTCATTCGTGCCCAGGAAATGGCGCGCTATGTCGAACACGGGGCTCTGGATGCGGGCCTAACCGGCCGCGACTGGGTGCTGGAGAGCGGCCTCGATGTGGTCCACGTGACTGATCTGATCTACGCGAAACAGAGCCTGGGCAAGGTGAACTGGGTGCTGGCCGTGCCGGAAGATTCCGACTACCAGAAACCCGCAGACCTTGCGGGCCGGATTGTTGCTACCGAACTCGTGAGCTTTACCAAGAATTACTTTTCCAGCCGGAACGTCCCGGTGAAAGTCGAGTTCTCCTGGGGCGCGACGGAAGTGAAACCGCCGCTGCTGGCGGATGCGATCGTCGAGGTCACGGAGACAGGAAGCTCGTTGCGCGCCAACCATCTCAGAATTATCGAAACCGTGCTCGAGTCAAATACACAGCTGGTAGCGAACAACGCCGCCTGGGACGATCCTGAACGGCGGCTAAAAATTGAAAACCTGGCGGTGATGCTCAGCGGGGCGATGGCTGCGCAGGGACGGGTAGGCCTGATGCTAAACGTGCGCCAACCAGATCTAGCCACTGTCCTGGGCTTGTTACCCGCATTGAAGAATCCAACCGTCGCGCCGTTGGCCGATGGCGAATGGGTCGCAGTTAATACGGTCATCGAGGAGCAGGCCGCCTGGTCGTTGATTCCGAAACTCAAGCAAGCGAATGCGCAGGGGATCGTCGAGTATCCGCTGAATAAGGTGGTGATGTGATGCGCATTCTCGAGGGAAATAAGAACCACCGGTTCGTCCGCGCCATAGAACAGCGCGGCGCAAGCGATCTGGCCGAAGTCGAGCCGGCGGTGCGTCGCATCGTAAACGACGTGCGGCGCAACGGCGACCGGTCTTTGCGCCGCTATGCGGCGAAGTGGGACGGCTTGGGCAAGGGCGAACCCGTGCGCGTGCCCGAGGCCAGCCTGCGCCAGGCTTGGCAGGAAATTCCCAGGGAGTTACAGGAAGCCATCGCTCAAGCCGCGGCAAATATTCGCCTCTACTGCGAGTGGCAGAAACCCGAGGAATGGCGGCGCGAAATTCGGCCCGGAGTTTGTGTGGGGCAGTTGATACGACCGCTGAACTCGGTAGGCTGTTACGTTCCCGGCGGCCGCTATCCCTTGCCTTCCACATTGCTGATGACAGTTATACCCGCGCAAGTTGCGGGCGTGACGCAGATTCGCATTGTGTCGCCCAAACCGGCGCGGGCGACATTGGCAGCCGCGGCATTTCTCGGCGTACGCGAGTTCTACTGCGTGGGCGGCGCGCAAGCCATCGCTGCGCTTGCCTATGGAACGGAGAGCATTCCGCGCGTAAGCAAAATCGTTGGACCCGGCAACCGTTACGTGACCGCGGCTAAGAAGCTGGTAGCGTTCGATTGCGCAATCGAGTTCCTGGCTGGGCCTACCGAGGCCGTGTTCATCAGCGAATATGGCAATCCAGTTTTTATTGCGTGCGATTTAGTCGCGCAGGCGGAACACGATCCCGACACGCTATGCATCTTCATCACGACTTCGCGAAACTCGGCGAAAGCGGTGCAGGTTGAGGTGCATAAGCGCACGCGGGCAAATCCAATTGCCGCGAAATCACTTTCTCATCGGGGCGCCATCCTCTTGGTTCCGTCTCTCGACGATGCGGTCGAAATCGCGAACCGCATCGCGCCCGAACATCTCACGCTCCCGGCATCCTTGGCGCCGGCCGTGCAAAACGCCGGGTCGATTTTCCTGAACGAATTCACGCCCCAATCCGTTGGAGACTACATCTCCGGTCCGAATCACGTGCTGCCTACCGGCGCGATGGCGCGGGTGCGTGGCGGACTGAGTGTTCTAGATTTCGTCCGCATCATCTCTTGCCAGGAAGTATCGCGTGAGGGGATTCGGCAAATCGCCCCAGCCGCGATTGTGCTGGCCGAATCCGAGGGCTTGCGCGGCCACGTCGAATCATTGCGGGTGAGGTGCTCCCATGTTTGAGGCGCGCAAGGCGGTGAGGAATTTGCACCCTTACCGGCCTCCGCTGGCTGGCCGTCAAGGACTGCGTCTTGATTTCAACGAGAGCACAATCGGCTGCTCGCCGCGCGTGCTGGCAAGGCTACGCTGTCTGGATGCGGAAACGCTGGCCCGCTATCCTCAGCGCGAGCCGGTGGAAGCCGAGGTGGCGGATTTTATGGGACTCAGCGCAGCGCAGGTTCTGCTCACGAATGGAGTCGATGAAGCGATTCATCTGCTTTGCGCAACTTACCTCGATCCCGGAGACGAAGCCATCATCGTCGTGCCAACTTTTTCCATGTATGCGATCTTTGCCGCGGCGGAGGACGCTCACGTAATACAGATTCTTGCAGGAGAAAACTTTGCCTTTCCTTTGCAAGAAGTGCTTGCGCGCATCAGCTCACGTACGCGCCTCATCGCCGTCGCGAATCCGAACAATCCGACGGGAGCGGCGGTGGCCTGCGAGGTCTTGCTTCAGATCGCTAAGGCCGCGCCTCAAGCAGCGGTTCTGGTCGACGAAGCCTATTACGAGTTTCACCGGGAGACAATGCTCAACTTCCCCACGTGGCCCGCGAATCTCTTTGTGGCGCGAACGTTTTCTAAAGCTTACGGACTGGCGGGGCTACGCATCGGCATTCTCGCCGGAGATGCGAGACAGGTGACGATGGTGCGCGCCGTGGCTTCGCCCTACAACGTGAACGCGGTTGCGCTGGCCGTGTTGCCGGAAGCTCTTCGCGATCAGCAGTACGTCGAAGACTATATCGCCCAGGTGCAGTGTGGACGCACCATGCTGGAGCGAGAACTGAAAACTCTCAGCCTACAGTACTGGCCGAGCCGCGCCAACTTCGTGCTGGTACGCATCGGTCCCGCCTACGCGGAGTTTATGCAAGGCTTGCGCGCGCGTGGAATCCTCACGCGCGACCGGAACTCAGATCCGGGATGCGAAGGCTGCGTGCGCCTGACCGTTGGCTCGATCGAACACACTCGGATTCTGATTGACGCAGTGCGCGAGGTCCTGGCGCAACCCAAGCAACAGAGCGAGGGAAGGTATGAGGAAAGCCAGCCTGCATCGCAAGACCGCAGAAACTGAGATTCGGATTGCGCTTACGATCGAGGGTCGCGGGAAGTACGAGGTCTCGACAGGAATCCGCTTTCTTGACCACATGATGGAGCTCTTTACCCGGCACGGCGGATTCGATCTGAAACTCGCCGCGACCGGCGACTTGGATGTCGATCAACATCACACCGTGGAAGACGTAGGCATCGCTTTGGGCGAAGTTTTTGACCGCGCCCTGGGAAAACGTCATGGCATTCTACGCGCCGGATATTTTGTGATGCCTATGGATGAAACTCTCGGTTTGGCGGCGGTTGATTTCGGTGGACGCGCGGCGGCAGTGGTCGATACTAAGGTCCGTGCGACACGGGTCGGAGATCTTCAGGTGGAACTGGTGCACGACTTCTTTGAAGGCTTTGCGCGGGGCGCGCGCGCCAACGTTCACGCCCGTGTGCTCTACGGACGCTCCAGCCACCATAAGATCGAGGCCATCTTCAAAGCTTTCGCGCGAGCCTTGCGCGTGGCCTGCTCGCGCGATCGGCGTTTGCTGCGGATGCTTCCAAGCACCAAGGGACTTCTATGATTGCAATCGTCGATTACGGCGCGGGCAACCTGAATTCTGTGAAGAAGGCATTTGACTATCTCGGAGCGGAAGTTGTGGTTACCAGCCAGCTTGAAACCGTGGCGGCGGCAGACAAGATCGTACTGCCTGGTGTCGGGCATTTTTCCTCGCTACAGGCTCTGAACGGCACGGGCCTGCGGGATGCCTTGCTGCAAGCCGCATCCACTGGCAAGCCGTTGCTCGGCATCTGCCTGGGAATGCAGTGGCTTTTTGAAGGGAGCGAAGAGTGCGGCGAAATCGCAGGAGCGGGAACCTTTTCTGGAAAATGCCGCAAGTTTCCTTCCTCTGTGAAGTCGCCTCATGTCGGCTGGAATTCATTGAGCATTCGGGAAGGCTCGCATTTGCTGCGGGGCATCGCACAGAATTCTTTTGTCTATTACACGCATTCCTTTCATGCGCCGGTAGTTTCCGAAACAACAGCCTCCAGCGAATACGGCCTGCAGTTCGCTGGCGCCGTCGAGCGCCGCAACATTTTCGGAGTGCAGTTTCATCCCGAGAAATCAGGAGAGGTGGGGCTCGCCATCCTGAAGAATTTCTGTGAGGTTTAGGGTGTTGACCAAGCGCATAGTCGCCTGCCTCGACATGGATGGTGGCCGCGTGGTGAAAGGCGTGCGTTTCGAGAATTTGCGCGATGCCGGCGATCCGGCAGAGTGTGCCACCGCCCACGCTCGTGCCGGCGCCGATGAGATTGTTCTGCTCGATATTACCGCGACCAGCGGGAACCGGCGTACCCTGCTGGACGCTGTCCGCAACACCGCGCGCTCGTTGTTTGTTCCGTTTACCGTAGGTGGAGGAATTCGCCAGCTCGAAGATGCAGCTTCAGTCTTCGATGCCGGAGCGGATAAGATCGCCATCAACTCGGCTGCCGTGCGCGACCCCACATTGATCGGTAAGATCGCAGGACGTTTTGGTTCCCAGGCGGTAGTGGTGGCAATCGACGCAAGAAAGTCCAACGCAGGTTTCAAAGTGTTCGTTGCCGGAGGACGCGTGCCCACCGGCCATGATGCAATTCAGTGGGCGCGGGAAGCGGCCGCGTGCGGAGCGGGAGAGATTCTGCTGACTTCGATGGATCGCGACGGAACTCAATCTGGTTTCGACTGCCATTTGGTGCGTGCCGTTGCCGAAGTGATCTCGATTCCTGTCATTGCCTCTGGAGGCGCAGGATCAGCGCGCGACTTCATCGATGTCTTTCGCGACGGCCACGCGGATGCCGCTCTGGCTGCATCCATCTTTCACTTCGGTCTCGAGAATATCGGACAACTAAAGCGTGAGTTGTACGAAGCCAACCTCGCGGTGAGGTGGCCATGCTGATTCCGTCGATCGATCTGATGGGCGGCAAGATTGTGCAGCTCGTTCAAGGTGAGAAGAAAGCGCTGGAGTTCGACAACTTCGAGTATTGGATCGAGCGCTTCTCCAGGTATCCGCTGGTGCAGGTGATTGATCTCGACGCGGCCCGATGCGCTGGAAGTAACCGCCCAATTGTGAATCAGATTGTCCGTCTGCTCAACTGCCAGGTTGGAGGCGGGATTCGCACACTCGAAATGGCGCGAGAAGTCTTAGACAGGGGCGCGCGGAAGGTCATCTTCGGTTCTTCAATGTTGAAGAACGGCGAGATCAACAGGGAGTTCGCCGCTGAGCTGGCGAGTTCGCTCGGCACCGCAGCGCTGGTCTTCGCCCTCGATTCGCGGGCTGGCCGGGTTGCCACCGAGGGCTGGCGCACAGAAACTACCGTTACCCCGTTCGACATGATCGAAACACTCGGACCATTTTGCGATACGTTTCTCTACACCCACATCGATACCGAAGGGTTGATGGATGGAATCCCGATGGACACGGTAACAGCACTCAGGCGGGCCACAACGCGGCGGCTCGTGGTCGCTGGCGGCATCACTACGCAGCGTGAAATCGATAGTCTGGACGCGTTGGGGATGGACGCAGTTGTCGGGATGGCCTTGTATTTGGGCAGGCTCCCAGTTTAAACACGACTTATTATGAAGCGGCCGACCTCGGGCGCCAAAGCTGATCAAAAGTCAACCGCCTTTCGCAGAATCCTCAGTTTGTGATCGCGTTGCGTTCGCCTGACGGAGTCTTGAAACCGGACTGCCAACGGGCCCTTCAGAGAAGGCCACCAAACTGGTTCTTGGGAGTCGACTTCTGATTCGGAATAATTTCCGGTTAGGTCGCTGCAGCAGTGGCAGACAGGAGCGCGATTCCGTCCCCAGCCACCATCATTTCAATCAATTGCCGCGAGCAGAACCGCAGCGCGTTGCGCAGCTTCATACACCAGGGTGCCCATCTTGGGATGTTCCGGTTCGACGTCGACGCGAATGTTGTGGATGGCCAGCGCTTCGCTGCAGGTCGGCCCGACGGAGCAGACGACGCAACTCTGGAGTGCCTCGCGCAGGTTGTGCTCCAGGCCCTCCGCAACAGCTGTTCGCAGCACACTTTCCACCTGCATCGCGTTGGTAAACAGGATGACGTGCGCCTCCCGGTTGACGATCAAGTGCAGGGCTTTCCGGAGCGGATCCAGGTCGTCCGGCAACCCCCAGCGATACACCGGAACCCGGACCACTTCGGCGCCCCTTCTCCGTAACTCTCCCAGAAACACTTCGTTGACGACGCCATATTCCTGAACAGCAACGCGCTTGCCATCGATGGCGAATCCTCCTGGGCGCCGATCCAGGGTGGCGAGCACTTCCCGCCAGGTGTTCGGTTCGGGAACAATGACGCCAACGGGAATCTTGAGTTCGCGAAGGACGGCGACGGGCTTGGGGCCGCGGGCCACGATGACCACTTCGGCCAGAGCGTTGATTGTCTTCTCCCGCGGGTATCGCGTTTCGAGTGCGTCGAGCAGACTGCGCGCTCCCACGCCAGTCATAAAGATTACGGCGTCGATCCTGCCGGCAAAGAGCTGCTCGGCAAACGCGAACGCCGCCGAGTTCTCTTCCAATCCGACTTCCCGCATGGCGGGGCCAATTACCGGGATTCCATGCTGGTTCGCGATCAGCGTTGCGATCTCTTTGCTCTTGCGGTTCTCGAACGCGACGACTTGCAAGTTTTCAAAACCGCCGGTGCGCGCTTCGCTCATGAACTGGCGCCGCCGCTCACCAGTACTGCCGGAGGGCCAACGCCGTTCACAGGTTGTATCAGCCCGGGCATGCGGGCGGCGGCCTGGCCAACTACGGCCCCGATTACCATCAGCGTAGGCGTCGGCAGCGGCGCCAACTCCGCAAGCCGCTCAATGCTTGTCACGTGAACCTGCTCGGCCGAAGTGGTTGCGCGAGAAATGAGCAGGCAGGGAGTTTCCCGATCCAGCCCGGCCTCGCGCAATTCTCGCGAGAGATCTGGCCATAATCCTCACCGGGCATGTGCACAGCAAGCGTGGCTCCGCTCTCCACTAGCGCCCGCCAGTTCGTTGCCGGCTCTCCGGTGGCACGTCCGTAGGTGACGAGTGCAACGGCGGGGGCGACATGCCGCTGGGTCAGCGCCATCTGCGCCGCGGAAGCTGCACCCAGCACCGCGGTGACACCCGGGACCACTTCAAACTGGATGCCGGCACTGCGCAAAGCAGCGATCTCCTCACCGGCACGACCAAAAATCATGGGGTCGCCGGCCTTGAGCCGCACCACGGCCAGGCCGGCTAACGCATATTCCACCATCAGGGCGTTAATCTCCTGCTGGCCAATCGTTTTCCGGCCAGAGCGCTTGCCCACGTTCAGCACCAGAACAGTCGGAGGCACGAGCTGCAAGATCTCGGGCGTAACCAGGTCGTCGTGCAAGACAACATCGGCCGCGCGCAGCAGGCGCAGCGCCTTCAGCGTCAGCAGGTCGGGATCGCCCGGGCCGGCTCCGACCAGATAGACTCGTCCGCTCATGCCGAAGCGCCTCCCGCAGGCCCGGGCTGCACAAAACTCTCGAAGGATTCGCGACTGGCCAGACGGTGCAGCCAGCGGTGACGCTGACTTTCATCCATGGGCGTACGGATCAGGTGACGCCGCCTCTCGGCGAGCGCCTCCAGCCAAGCGCCGTATTCAGGCGCGAATTGCTGCTCCAGTTCCTGGCGCAGTCGCTGCGCCAGTGCCGGGCTCAGTCCTCCGGTGGAGATGGCGATCTGCAGTTGTCCCCGGCGCAGCACCGCCGGATAGTAGAAATCGCATTGCTCCGGCTGATCCACCGCATTGCACAGGACACCGCGCCGCCGCGCCTCGTGGAACACAAGTTCATTCACCTCCTGGCTGGAAGTCGCCGCCACTACCAGGAGAGCGCCATCAAGGTCGGCGGGAGAGAAGCGGCGCGCCAGCCAGGTCAACTTCGCCGCCGATGCCCATTCCATCACCTTGCCCGTGACTGCGGGCGCCACGACCGCGGTTTCCGCTTCGGCGTCGAGCAGGCTGGCAATCTTGCCTTCGCCGACCGCGCCACCGCCAATCACGACGCAGCGGCGACCTGACAGCTTGAGGAAAATAGGAAACAAGTTCATGCCGTGGACCGGGCTCATTGCGCCTCGGCCCTCGCGGGCGTCACCGCCTCCAACCGCGCGAGCGGCATTTCCAGCGCTGGCGGCAGCCCCTCGGCTGGCGTTGCTTTCTCTGCATAGGTCAGGTACAGCGCCATCCCGGTGAAGAGTACGCCGGAAATGATGTTGCCCAGGGTCACCGGAATCTGGTTCCACCACCACCAGGTCTTGAGCGAAACGGGAGCCCCCAGCAGCATCCCTGCCGGCACTACGTACATGTTGACGATGGAGTGCTCGTATCCATGTGCGAAGAAGGTCATGATGGGGAGCCACATGGCGGCGATCTTGCCGATGGTGGAACGCGACGCCAGCGCCAGCACCGCACCCAGCGTAACCATCCAGTTGCAGAGAACACCCTTGACCATTGCGGCCATCCAGCCTTTGTAACCCAAGGCCGCATAGCCCAGCGTCTTCTTCTGTGCCGCTTGCCGCAAGAGTTCGCCCAGGGCGCCCCCGTCCGAGGTCATGAAATTGGTCACGGCCAGATAAAATAGCAGCGCGTACGCCACGCTCCCGATCAGGTTCCCGAAATATACCCAACCCCAATTGCGCAGCAGTTCGCTAAACCGCACATCACCCGACAACAACCCCGCCGGCAACAGCGCGAAGTTCCCCGTGGCCAACTCCAAGCCGAGCAGAACCAGTATCACGAAGCCCACGGGAAAAAGGGTTGCCCCAACAATTGGAGGCAGACCCTGCGACAGCACCACCATGACGAGTGACGTCGCGTACCCGAGAAACACCCCGGCCAGAACTCCCCGTATCAACAGGTCGCGCACCGGCAACGCCGCCTTTTTCCGCGCGGCTTCGAGCATCTCAACGACTAATTGCTTCGGCCCAACATAGTCCATCAAACTCTCCTCGATTACTGCATTTCCTGCTGCGCTGAATCCCCGGAGGATGGCGTGTCGACCAGTGTTGGGTGGTCGGCCACGTTCGCTTCCTCAACCAACGACGCTGGGTCGCGCCGGGCTCCAGCCTCTAATTCCAGGCACTGGATCAAGTTGGCGACCACCTGAGGCAGGTTCTCATCGAGCGGAACGGACTCCATAATCTCTTTTCCTTCCGCTGCCTCGGGGCCGGTGCGCCCGCCCATGTAGATGGCGACCGCATCTACCGTCTTGCCATCAACTCTGGTCTTAAATCCGCGGAAACCTATATCCGCCGCCTGATGATTTCCGCAGCCCGCGGGGCAACCCGACCAGTGCAGGCTCACGGAGCGCCCCGTCATTGCCAGCTTCTCTTCCAGCGCGCGCGACAATTCCGCAGCCTGACCCTTGGTATCGATCTGGGCCAAGTTACAGTAATCCGTCCCGGTGCACGCCACCACCTTTCGGCGAAACCGACTGGGGTTCGGAGACAACTCCTCCAGCAGACTCTCTTCCAGCAGGGAATCTACCCGATCGTTAGGAATGTTCGCGAGAATGGCGTTCTGCCCGGTCGTCAGCCGGATCTCCCCGTTCCCGTATTCCTCCGCGAGTCGGGCCATCTCGTCCATCTGGTCCGGATAGAGCCGCCCCATCGGCACACACAGACCCACCGACCGGTAACCCGGCTGCTTCTGCGGCGTGATCCCAAGATGATCGGAGTGATATTGGCTGCGTACGTCCTTGCCCGCGGGTTCGAGGTAGTGATCCACTCGTCGTGCAAGTTCTTCCCGCACGCGTGGCAGACCCCACTCCTCAATCAGAAACGCGAAGCGGCACTTCGAGCGCGCATCGCGCGGCCCATGATCGCGAAACATGCCCACCAGTGCCGCGACGAGTTGAGCCGCCTTCGGAATCCATACGAATACATCCAGCGGAGACGCAATGGTGAACCCGCCCGATCCCATCTTGCCGCCGACCAACACGTTGAACCCCACTCGATCCCGGCGCATCGCGGGCACCAGGGCCACATCCTGCGACTCGTCGTGCGTGCAATTCTCCACGCAGCTCGTAATGGTTATGTTGAATTTTCTGGGCAAGTTGGTGAACTCTGGATTGCCGTTTTCTCCGACCAGGATCGCATCCAGCTCCGCCACTACCAGCGATGCGTCAAACAGCTCGTTCAGCGTGAGACCTGACAGCGCGCAACCATTGATGTTGCGCACATTGTCCATGCCGGTCTGCAGGGAATGCAGATTCACGCCCCGCAGCTTCTCCCAAATCTGCGTCACGCTCCCTAACTCGAATCCCCGCAGTTGAATCTGCTGCCGCGTGGTGATGTCCAGCACGCAATTTCCCAGACGGCGTGAAAGGTCCGCGATCGCGCGCAGCTGGCCGCTCTTGGTGAACCCGTTCGGCATCCGGATCCGCATCATGAACTTTCCCGGCGTGGGCTTGCGGAAGAAGACGCCCACCCACTTCAGCAAGTCTTTTTCCGAAGTGGTCAGCGACTCGTAGTCCTGCCCAATCAGTCGAGGCAACTGCTCACGAATGCGAAGACCATCCCCTCCCGCCAAAGCCTTGGTCGCCTCAACCGCATTGCTGCCAGTTCGCATCGCCACTCCTGCGCTCCCGTGTGCCCCGGCTCGAGATGCCACCGCGACCCAGTACCCCGCGATTCTGCTGCTTTACACATAGCGAAGGCACGCTATAAACGGAAACGCAAAGAATCGATGCACTACATTAAGGAAGAAGCGTGCTCCCTGCACTGCCTGCAAACAGGCTATTTAGCAGGTTAGGAGCGATGTGCGACGATTCTGATGATGAGTCGGATCACTTCTTTGCATTAGGGGGTCGTTGAGAAAAGCTCAGCCGAACCCGAACGCTGTCGGCACACATCTTGGCAACGGGAAGGTGGGTTCTCAGTCGGTTGGAGAGTTGATGACCGATCGGTCGGTTCGATTCGCACAATGGGAGAACTCGAGCCGGGGACGCCATTGTTTCAACGGTTTGCAGTGAAAAATCTACGCTATGTTTAGGGAGCATGGTCATGGTACTTGCACAACCGGCTTCAAATCGCGCTGTCACAGTCGTGGAAAACAATGCTGAACCATTGGGTCTGGTCGAATCAAAATGGCTGGCGACCTTTTTCGCCCAGAAGGGATCGTCCCGAATGACGTCTCCTGACGTCTGATTCCAGATCAGTCAACCTTTAGTAGGAGGTCAGCTAGTAGGAGGTCAGCTGCCTGGTTAACGACCCGCTACAGCGACGAACGAGTTGACAAGCGCGGTGCGACGACCACCAAGAAGACCTGAACCTCAACTCTTAGCTCCGCACAAGCCGACGTCTTCTCGCACTCTGCTATCTCAATGGCTACAACTTGCTCCAAATTGCTGGTTGGGGACCGATGCGGGCGTCGACTGCGCTCCGGATTGAGGCCAGATCTCCAGCACTCCAGCCGTCGAAGAAACCATAGTTGTCCACGAGACTAGGAATGACGGGCCGGAGCATTGTCATAACACTCGCTGCCATAAACGCCAGTCGACCTCGAGCCTCCGCCGTCTTCAGGGAACGAAAACTCGTGTCTGATAGACGCGCGTTGAGTTGCGACACATAATCCATTGTTGCGTGCAGAGCGCCCTGTACCTGCATTCGCATGATATGGTTAGCCACCCGTGGAATGATCTCGGCGGAGAAGATGCGCACCACAGGTTCAGACGTATCGAGTCGTCGCGGCGCCGCATCTGCGCGTCGAAGTAGGGCCCAGACCCGTCGAAGTAGGTTCCCAATTTTATCGATTAACAGGGTGTTGCAGACGGTGCGCATCTCAGACAGTCTGAGTGAAAAATCCACCATCCGGTCAGATACGGTGTGCGCTAGGTAAAAGCGCAGGTAGTCCCGGTGAGGTACCGTACCAAGGGCGCCGTGGACGCTTCGCAACAGCGGATCTGTCTTGTTCACATCCAAAAAGCCGCGGGCTGAGATCTGGATGTTGAATTTGTCGTACCCTAATCCCTGTTGCAGCAACACCGGCCAGATGATGCCGTGAAAATAGGCGATGTTCTTACCTATGAAATGACGAAAGGGTGGCTTCACGAGACCAGCCAGACTGGCCATGCTCGAATAGCCAACCAAAGACTCTAGCCACAGGTACAACGATTTTCCTTCGGAATCAAACGGGATTGGCAACCCCACACGGTTATCCCGGCTAAAGTTCCAGTCATCAAGCGAACCAAGCAGCGTCGAGGCGAGAAGGTTGCGAACGTCATCTTGCTGCTGGGCAGCAACGGTATCTCTGATCAGGGTTCGAAATGGCTCAAGGCGAAGAAACCAATGATTCGATTGGACACATTCAAGCGTGCCCCCACAGAATCCGCATTTAGCGTTGTCCCTGATCGACTGGAGACTAACAGTCTCGTGTGCGTGTTTCTGAGGACCCGCCTGGACCGTCAACCGACGTGGAAGATAGACTCTGCACTGTGCACAGCGGAGTACGTTTGCGGGGCGTTGCACGATGGCACTGCGTTCTAAGAGCCGATGCAGAACGGCATTGACGGTGCTTACATGGACATGATGGTCGGTTGTTTCGTGCACTGCACAGTCGATGCCCATGTCGGCAAAGGCTTGTCGATAGCGTTCATGGCTCGTAGTGCAGAGGACCTCATCCCGACTAATCCCATCTTTTGAGGTGTAAATGCTGTGCACGTCGGTTGCGGTGAGGTGGGACGCCGCACAACCAAGCACACCCAACCAGCGGGCGTAAATGTCGGCCGGCAGATAGGTGCTGCCAAAAGTAGATAGACCCAGTGGTCGCGGCGCAAATGGAAACGCAGAAGTTACCGCGACAGCTGCGTGGTCCATCTCCAATGCAAACATCTTAGTTTCCGATTCCGGGATGTGCTAAGACTGGGTCGACCGCACTTTCTAGAAGATTCAGAGTGCAGGTGCGACCGTCTAAGCGAGCGCGTACGCCAATTGGAATAGTAAGACGGGGTTCGGTGTGTCCGAAGTCGACATCGGCGAGCACGGGAACGCCAAGGCGCTCGCCAAGGGCTCGCAACCTCGCATGCAGGCCATCTTCTTGTGTGTCGATAAACTGACTTGGACGTCCGAAGACTAGACCTCGAATACCCGTCAGTAGTCCCGCTTGATCGAACTGGCTGAGGATTGCTTCCACCTGTGCAACTGAACTTCCGGATTCCTCCAAAAGCAAAATAGCTCCCTTAAAATCTGGGAGAAATGGAGTCCCCACCAGCCGACCAAGGGTCGTGAGGTTGCCGCCGATGAGCGGCCCCTCCGCATCGCCACCGTGAAGACATCCCCAGGGCGTCGTGGCACGCAGCTTCCGCGGGCGCGTATCTTCCCGATCCCAGAATAATCTCTCATCCGTAAACGCATCCGGGGTCGGAAGGGAAATCTGACAAGCGTGACCAAACACGACTCGCTCAAAGTTTTCGATGGTAAACGCCAGGGGACCACCGGCGTCTCCAAAACACGGGAGCAGCGTCGGTCCGTGAAACACGCAGAGTCCTGTGCGAGCATAGAAACCACACAAGAGCGCGGTTATGTCGCTGAACCCGACAAACACTTTTGGGTTGCGGCTGACAATATTCCAGTCGATAAAGGGAAGTATAGTGTTCGAACTCCAGCCGCCCGTGCTGCAAAGAATTCCCGCAACCGACGCGTCCTCCAGGAGCATGTGGAGATCATCGGCAATGGTCGCAGGAGGCGCTGGCACCTGTCCGTGCGCATCGAGCGCGTGGGGTGCTAGTCGCGGCAAGAGCCCAAGTGCCTCGAGCGAACGGAGCGCACGAGCTGTCCGCTGTGGGAACGACTTAATCTCGGACGAGGGGGACAGGATCCCAACAACGTCACCGCGCCGCAGAGGACGAGGTTTCACTATCATGGTACCTCTTCGAACTATGAAATAACTCCTCTTCCTCCGCCACGATGCGTTTCTGGAACAGAAGAATGGAGTACCCGCAGTAACGGAGATTCTCATTGAACAGCGCAATACACTCACGATAGCGTCGCGCCAGCGCTTGACGAACGTCGCTTGGAAGGGCTCTGATGCGTGGTCGATCAAGAAGTCGTTCGCAATACGCGTCTAAGGCCGGGGCTTGGTCCAGATACGAGTAATCGGGGTCAAAGACTAGTTCCAGCCCTTTCCCCTCGCGGCGGCCTACGCCCTGAAAGAGGCCGATCCACTCCCCCCGCGTCCACGTGCGAAGTCGAGCATTTATCGCCTCCGCGACTCGGTCCACGAGAGTCGCAGGTGGCGGCGTGACGTAGTAGATCGGAACGACAGCAAGATAGCCGTTCTTAGTGAGAACGCGCAAGTATTCGGATATTGCAGCCTTCTTGTCTTCGACGAACGAGGTGACGTTGCTCGCCCACACTAGGTCGAAGCTGCCGTTATCAAGAGGAAGGGCTGTGGCATCAGCTTGGATGAAAGTGACTCGGTCGTCGACACCTTGCTCAGCGGCGTACCGTTTTGCTTCCACAATCGAGCTGCCATTGACGTCAATTCCCACAACTTGAGATCCGCAAAGCAGGGTGAGATTTACGGATGTGAAACCAGTGTTTGAGCCGATTTCGAGAACGCGACTTGTACCCGTGAGGAACGAATGAACAGCAACCGAGTGTACGGTGCGAACTCCACCAGACGGGCGGTTGCGTTCTCCGATCAATGCCACCAACTCGGAATAGTGCATCCTCTCAACAGCGCCCGCCGTAAGTTCGCTCATCCAGTCTCACCTTTGGCAAACACGCGTCTTGTTGCTAGCCGCAAATACATTATGCTCTTCGCTACACATCGAGAAGCGCTCGGCGAGCGACGGCGATCTGCTCGAGCGAGAGGACCTCGACCAGGCGCCCCGAACCCTCGAGCCACCAGATGGGATAAGGCTCAAAACCCCAGAATTCGTTCATTGCACTTGTGTAAGCACCGCAGTCACCTAGTATCCATCGGTCGCCGACACGTGGCAATGTTTGAACGTGCACGTCGCGTGCGATGACGTTTGCTGGGCTCGTGATGCCGTCGACAATATCGCACGTGAGGCCCTCTGACGTTGGTTCAGGCCAAATCAGACGGTAGGCCGCTGTAGGGAGTGGGATAAGGACATTGGTGCCTGCATCGACGAACACAAAATTGCGCCCCGCATTTTCTTTTATCTCTGTAACGCTCGTGACAACCACTCCAGAGTCACTCACAATAAAGCGGCCTGGTTCCAGCATGAGACGACACTTGGGAAATCCTGCTGCAAAGGCCTGCCCAATGGCTACCACCATTGGCAGTAAAGTCGGTTCCGCCGTCTTATTCGTAGCCCAACCGCCACCCAGATCGATACGGCCAATGCGAACAGTGGGATAGCGCTGCTCAATCTCCTGGCGCACGCTCGCGAGCTGACGCATCACATGGATGAATACATCCGGCGCCGTCTCATTAATTGCGCAATGAGTGTGCAACGTTTCAAAGCACAGAAACGGTTTGGAAGCAATCCTGTCTATCATCCTCCAGAACACCTCGCTATCCGCACTAATGCCGAGCTTATGCTGGCGAGAGGCATACGGATTTCCCGGAAACGCATCCAAAGCAGGTCTAAGTCGTACACCAAGTCGAACAGGAATACGATGTTGTGCCGCCAACGCCTCGAGTCGTAAGAGTTCCCCTTCACTGTCAATAATGATGTGCGCACCACAGCGGGAGGCTTCGTTGAGAAGATCATTGGATCTTCCAACTCCATTGCAAATTGTTGAGCTCGTCGGAAATCCAGCAGCAGATGCAATCCGCCACTCCATCTCGGTCATCGTCTCCACACCAACCCCGAGCTTCGCCAAACACTGGAGGACCGGACGGGCATAGCAGGCTTTTAGTGCAAAGAAGAGGTCGTAGCGATCACCCATTGAAAAGCTAAGGGATCGGCGGATGCTTTCGACGTTCTTGACTAGGGCCGACTCCCTGTACACAAGAACTGGAGTACGTTGAAAGCACGATACGAGTTCTGTAATAGCGGTTATCATGGCTCGTAATACACCAGAGTCTTGACAGCACTTGCGCCGTGATTGGCGAGCCAGGATCCGCGTCGAATAGAGAATCGTAAACAATCGACCTGGCGCCCTTGAATCGCAAGTGCTTCTGGCTCGGCATAGATTAGAGGTATGTCCAGTTTTCGAATTGACCGTTGCGCAGCAACATTCTCCACGGCTACACGCAAAAATACCTCCTCTGCTTCAAAATGCGTAAACGCGATGTGAAGCAACAACGAAAGGAGTCGTGTACCAATACCGCGACCCCAGTAGGCTCGTCCGAGCCAACGGGTTGCCTCGATTCGGCAAGGCACCGTTCCGTCCGTGAATAGTAGTGACGCTACCCCGATGACGTTTTCTGTAGGCAGTTCCAAAACGGCGAAGTGAACCGCACGTCCTGACGCAAAATCAGTCGCGCATGTCTGAAAGAAAAAGTGAGTATCTGTGATGCTTCGATGAGGTCCCCACTCCATGTGGGTTGCAACGTCTGGATCGCGCGCCAGGCCAAATATCGGCTCAAGCAGTGGCTCGTGTGGCAGCCGCACAAGTGCGAGCCCACTCGAATCGGCGTCGACCCTCCATGGGCTGTGTCGCGACACAAATGTCCTCGTAGAAGCTAAGGAATAAGAACTTCACCATTCGCGCGCGGAACGAGCTGGCAGTCGCGCACATCGTTGTGCTTGAGGATCCAACAGATGAACCGCTCGGTTCCCAATCCGAACCCCGATGTCATCATGGGAGAGCACTCCCGGATTCGCTGGTACCAGATGTAAGGGTCTGGATCGACGTTATGCATCGCGAGAGCCTCCGCGACCGCTGCTGCGCACTTATGGCGCTCGCCGGCACCGACCACCTCCCCAACACCAAAAAGCAGGTCAGCGGCAAGTGCTTTCCGTTTTGAGGAATCGGCGAAGGCTTGGTAAAAGGGAACACTTAAATGGTCCGGATCGGTAACCCACACGAATCCGCCCATCTGACGTAGGAGTTCAACTTCTCCTCGTCTCGTAAGACTCCGAAACGGCGGTAGGCCGTTCGTCCGTTGAAACGCGGGATCGCAACCTATCAACTGAAACGCCTCGTCTACGGAAATGCGAGGCAGCCGTCCACGACTGAGAAATTCTTCGATGTGTACAGTGCTGCCCGCCAGTTCTTCGACCGCATGTCGACAATTCTCGAGCACCGTTAGGCATGTCGCGCGTATGTAGCCCTCCGCAAGTTCGAGGGCATCGTCTAGAGAGCCCGGTATCTCTGCCTCAACGTGGTAGAACTGGGATAGGTGCGTCTCGTCGGGTGATTCGGCGCGAAAACTAGGCATCATGTAGTAGCAGCCGCGAGGGCTGAGTCGGCATCCGTACTCCAACATGAATTGCATCGAGTCGGCCAGATAGGTTCGAACACCGAACAATTCGATCGCGACCGGTCCTGAGTCGCTACCTAAGCCCATCGGACTAGAAATTGATTGAGTTGTGATTGGAAGGTGGAGGACTTTGAGCCCGCGATCGGCGAAAAATGCCATGCTTTGACTCAATGCGTCTTGGACATCGACCAGCCCACGGTACCAGCGGCTGTTGAGCACGGTGAGATAATGATCTCCGCGCATACGAGCACCTCAGTATTTCGTTCGCATGAGCTCCAAGTTGTTTCAGCCCAGCATCCTACTTGTCTGCGGGCGGCCTGAAAGTCTGCTCAACATACTAAGCTGCTTTTGAAGGCCCTACTGAAACCAGGGCCTCCCAGACCCGCTCCATCCTCATTCCGCGCGAACCCTTGAGGAGCACGCGATCGCCGGAGGAGAGTCCGCGCTGGAGCCGGGCGGCAATATCTTTGTGAGCCTTGAAATGTTCTACGGTGCCGGTGAAGTCTGATTGGGCGAGTTCGTCCGCCAGCCACCGCATTCGTGTGCCAATCAACAAGACATGATCCACAAAGCCGTTTGCGATCGGCGGCGCGAGTGCGCGATGGTACACTTCTTCATTGTCACCTAGTTCCAACATATCCCCAAGGCAAGCCCAACGCCGCGATGTGGGGCTCCACTCTGACAAAAGGCGCAGGGCGGCCAGCATCGAGGTCGGATTTGCATTGAAATAGTCACACAAAACTACCGCACCGACAGGCAGTCGGCGCACTTCGCTGCGTCCTGTTGGCTGAACGAATGTGCGAAGGCCGGCGGTTATTTCCTCGCATTCTAGCCCTAAAGCACGAGCGGCAGCGATCGCGGCTACCAAGTTTCGTGCGTTGTGAGCGCCCGGAATAGGACAACGGATCCGAAGGCCACTCAGCCCGAGGCCCTCGACGACGAGCTCGTCTGCATTTTCACGAAAACCTGTAATTACATCTCTCTGCTTTCTCTGTTCTTCGTAACAGGCGTCAAGTAGCGAGAAACCAACTGCATTCCGCACCACTTGACATTCCCAGTATCTACGCAATCGTGGGTCGTCAAGATTGATGACAAGCAAACCGCCATGTTCGGAAGTGTACGTCAGTGCAACACATTCCTCTCGCTCAACTATGTTGAGGTCTTGGAGCTTCTCCAGGTGTTCAGGCCCGATTGCAGTCAGGACCGCCGCCGTGGGCCGGACGAGATCCATGTGTTGGATCATAGCACCAGGTTCGTCGATGCCAATCTCCACAACCGCAATCTGGTGGTACCGCCGTAGGCGTGCAAGAGTCAGCGGCAGTCCGACGAAACCGTTCAGATTCTGAGTCGTTCCGAGTACATAGCGAAATCTTCCGCGTAGTAAGCTGGCCAGTAGTTCGCTGGTTGTCGTTTTCCCTACGCTACCGACGACTGCAATTACTGGAATGTGGAATTCATTGCGCCAAGCGCTCGCAATCTGTCGGAATGCTGCGAGAGTATCGTTGACGCGGTAGATGGGTATCCCCAACGGCACAACCGGGGTTCGATCTCGTCGAATTACAACCCCTGTCGCGCCGCGGGCGAGAGCTTCGCTGACCGCGTTCCCTCCGCTGTAACCAGGGTACTCGCTAGCGATAAAGAGCGCTCCAGGCTGTACTTTCTCGTGGTGGGTTGCAATCGCTGAGAACGTTGAGGGCGGGCTTCCCGCCACGCTTGAAGGTGACAGTTCGAGAGCGTGAACCACAAGCGCCGCTGGTAGGCGCATGTCAGCACTCGGTTGGCTCTCTAATGCGGTGTCGGGCAATGCCCCTTCGTCATTCACAAAATCAGGTATAAACAATGCAGCAAATCTGTATTATCCACCTTGGAGGAGAACAGTCTAAGCTAGTCGGAGAAAGCAACGCAACGAGGAGCCAGCATGTCATGACGCGAATCGTTGAACTCGAGCAATTAATCTGCAATGCCGGCGTAATTGATATCACCGGTCCTCGGAAACGACGAGTGCGGTTTGTCACTATCGATCCCAATACAGCATCAATAGACTCGCTCTATCTTGCTCTGCCCCATCCCCGGAGGATCGCCGCTGGAGTTACGACAATGAGGGACATTTCCTGTGCGCGGAAGGCGGGCACGCAGATGTTTGTCGGAGAGGCCCAACGCCCCGCGGACCTTGAGGTGGATGCAACATGGATCCGTGTGGTGAGTATCGCCCGCGCCGTGGAGCACGTCTATGCGGGATGGTGTTCAAGTCCTTCTCACTCTCTGAAAGTCTTTGCTCTTACTGGTACCAAGGGAAAGACGACAACCACATTATTGCTCCATCGAATCCTGTCAGGGCACGGCCAACAAGTCGGACTGATTAACTCAGTCGAGTGGAGCTTCGGTTCAGTGCATCGGAAGCTCAAGAGCGCGGCGCTACCCCCAGGGCAACTTTCTCTAATGCTGGCGGAAATGCGTGAAGCAGGTTGTACCAGTACCGTCGTCGAGGTTGTGAGCGCGGCGCTCGCAACCGACCGGCTTTCCGCCACTCAAGTCCAGGTGGCGGGCTTCACTAATCTGTCGCGGGACCATCTCGACATTCACAGCAGCATGGAACAATATGCTGCGGCAAAGGCCCGTCTATTTTCTGAACACGCTACCGCCGCTTGCTTTAACGTGGGAGATGTTACTGGCCAGCGGTTCGCACAGTCCTTCCGCGGGCATAGACTAACCGTAAGTGCTGGCTCAGTCCCCGCCGAGTTGACGGCCCGAACGCTTGAATCGAATTTAACTCACACCGTTGCTCTTCTGGAAGGATTTGGCCAGCGGTGGACCCTACACCTACCGCTGCCAGGAACTTACAACTTGGAGAATGCACTTGTTGCCATCGGCATGGCAGCACTCGACGGCGTCCCCGTCAGTGACGCGCTGAACTACCTATTGCACGTCGAAGCTCCGCCTGGGCGGTTGCAGCGAATCCAGGGCCCGAGGCATGTCTACGTCGACTACGCCCACACTCCAGATTCGCTCAGCAAGGTGCTGTCGCTGTTGCGACCATACTGTCAAGGGCGGCTCATATGTGTATTCGGGGCTGGGGGGGACCGCGACCGTGGTAAACGTCCTGAGATGGGGGCCGCGGCATCGGCGAACGCAGACCTACTAATTCTCACGTCAGACAATTCAAGGAGCGAATCGACGGAGAAGATTGTCGCCGAAATAATGATGGGAGTGCCCGAGACGACTTCCACAATCATAGAGATGGACCGGCGCTCCGCAATTTTCAAAGCGGTCCACACTTGCCGCGCCGAGGACATCGTAATTGTTGCCGGACGCGGATCCGAGGAGTTCCAGGAAATCGGAAACGAGCAAATTCCCTTGCGCGACGAGTTGGTTGTTAAGGAAGCGTTTGTGTCTATGGCTAAGTCCGGTGTCTGTTAACTGCCGAAGTGTTGCTGTCTCCGAGCACTACCAACTAGTGGCTGAATTTACAGCCCGAAACATTCAGAATCCGAATCACGCTACTCCTCCCCAACTCCACCGATTGACTTTAAGGAGGTTATGGTGTATCAATGCGGCAATTGATCTTTGCTTAAGGAGTTAAGGCCATGGCAGAACCGACTACGCTAAATCGGGAACGCTTCGGTGAAAAATTGGCTGAGTTTAGCAAGGCCCTTACCGACAGCGAGCGCGCGTTGCTGAAACATATGCTGGATCGGGGAGACACCATGCACAAGGTGACCGCCGCCGAGAAGGCCGCTAGGGATCTAAGAGCGGACTATTTCAATAGGCTTTGCTGGTAGGTGGTCGATTACGTTGCGTGTGAAGGCATGTCTGAGTTGTCAAACACATGGAATCTGTGGCTCGGACTCTTCCGTACAATGACTTGTCAGGTCCCTCCGCCTAGCAAAGGTTGAGGGCGCCGCGATACAACCAGCATGAGAACGTGCTCGTTCGACCCGCATGGAACATCTTCGATAGCCAGAAATGGTCGGTGGCAAACACCTATACGTTCAACAAAATTCGATAGACGCGTAGCGTTCGTTTAGCATTCGGACCATTGAGAGCGCATCGAGTCTCTTTAGATCCAGTGCGGCACGATTTTCTCGCACGTATGCCTGAAAGCGTGACAGAGAGGCCGAACCTATGCAGTGAGATGCTTTTTGGAATAGCACCTCATACGTCAAATCGATGAAGTGAATGTCACGAGCGATCATGAGCAGGCTCTCGGCCTCAGGGAGCCCGATGATACCTCTCGCTGTCGCGGACCGAAGAGCGTAACGAATGTTCACGAGAGGCTCTGTTAAGGCCCGGAAAGTCTCAGGGTTAAACGTCAGAGCCACTTCTGCATCTGAGTTGATCTCGCCGCGAGCGTACATGTCGTAGACCGCCCCGATCCCCTTCATACCATAGCGGCTCAGTTCCGCCGCACGAAGCGCTCCCATGCTCGAACTTCCGTAAACGGTCGCACCTCGCTTCAGGAGGTCAAACACTTCGCGGACAGTCACTGCCAGTGACGACAAGAAAACACCGTCCACAATAGCGACATGCGCGTCTCCACCGACTCCTACCAAATCTCCGCGTCGGATTGGAGGCCGCACATCGACATCGCAACGTAGCGCACCCTTCAGCTCGTCAGGGCACAGGGACGGCCCGATATAGAGAACGGGCCGAGTCACAGGCAAGTCGACGTGCCGCAACGTTTCGCAGGAATCACCAGCATAGTGCGGTTTCCGGACCGAACTCGGGTGGATCATCGGCACGCGTTTCGGTTCCCGTAGCCGGCGACAGTGGGCGCGAAGCCGGTACTGCTGGTTGTGAAGCACCAGTCTCCTGCATTTTCTTCTTCTCGGTCACATGGCTATCGTCCATTGCACACCTCCAAATTACGTGTCTACATAGATTTCCCGTCTTAGAAACAGTACATGAACATCAGCTATCAATATCACATTAAGGTGATGTGAGCCAGTTAGTGCCGACGACTGCAGCGTAAGCGCGGGAAAACCCAGCTCAAATGTCGTGGCTGTTTCCGGAAGCTCGCCTTCGGCAATTACTACAGCCGGAGAGTCGACGCGCTTTCGAAACGGCTCGACAACGGCGGCAGCCACGAAGTTGCCGGTTAGGGCACGGTCTGTCGTCACGCCGATGCGAACGTCGTGGGTTGCGCCACGTCGCCACCGCTCGGAACACTTGATCGCACCTGACCGGAATATGGCAACACCGTCAAAAACCGTACCACAAGCGTGACACTCATGCTGCCGACGAACGACATGCTCATGCGCAACGAGTGATTGCAGAGAGGTTTTTGCCAGTCCTGAGCAATATCTGCAGATTTCGGTTCCGCGCTCACTTCCTAGTGGAGGGCTGAAATAGCGATCGACTTGCATCCGGACAAGTCCGCCAACCTCGGCACAGAGCGCTCGAAAGAGGTGCGCCCAGCTCATTTGAAATTCGCGGATGCGCTCACGCCGATAGATATCCATCCCACTATGGGACGACGCTGGCCGCATTCGGCGGTTTTGGAGGAGCAAAGTTGTCGCCCAGAGTTCCTCGGCGGAATCTGCGAGCTTCGCAATTGGCTCCCGAAGCCCTTCCATGCACAGCGTGCGGCTGCCGGCTACGACCGAACGCGCATAATTGATTGCTCCCAGTGTATCTTCAACGACTTCCCCCGAAGGAGGTACAAATTCGCTGCGTGGCGTCTCGTAGAGCCCCACCTCCCCATTACTCAGAAAAAGGCTGAAAGATGGAGAAGGGTCCCCTGCAAACAGCGAGAGACGCACGCCCGGTGGCGCCACCTGAGAAGGATCACCGAAGAGAACGACAGGGTCTTCTGCACCTGCGTAGCGAGATGCATGCAGTTCATTGACGCCAGCGACTACTTCGCCCAGCGTCCTTCCAGAGCTATACTGCTCAGCTGCCCACAAACCCGCTGCTCGATCAAGAAATGACGTGGAATATGTGGTTACCAATGCTGCGGTTGTCACCGAATCGGCAAATGCCCGCCCCAGGGACGTCTCTACGTCGTAGATGGAATCACGAAAGAGCACTCCCCAGCAAGTGTGGAGAAATACAACTTCACTTTTGAGTTCGCCCGGAGCGAGAAGGGTATTGTGCGCAGATCGCCTATTGCAGACGTCGGCAAAGAAGCATGGCAGTGCACGTGCTGGCGCATGGCCCGAAGGTGCCCACTGAGCGCGCGCGCAAAGCACCACGGGGCCAAGCGACATATCTACCCCGTTCGAATGCGGCGTTGCGAAGAGGAATTCTGCCGGTTCACTGAGGAGAGTCCGCACTGATTCCGCTCCGCCGCCAGCACCTGTAACAAACACAGCTCGGTCCACTTGGAAGACATCACTCTCCGTCTCCAGGGGGTATACGAAGACATACCGCCGGCCAGCAGCACGGGCGACGTGACTAAAGATGTGACACTTGAGCAGAAAGAATTCGCGTTCGATTTCTCCGAAAGGGTAAAGCCAGCCGAGCGAGACCCGGTTTCCCACAGCCCGCTTGGCTGCCAAGATTCTGATCAATGACGCGGTCGTCAGATCTGAACCAGGTGAGATCCAGACGGAACGACTGCCCATCAGTGTTCTGAAGGCAAACGGAGCGTCATCTTCGCTCGCAATTTTCAACAATGGACGACCACTGAGCACTGCCAAGCGAATGCCGAAACTGTGTCCGTCCTCTCCGATACAGAGCAGCGCGTCCGCCCCCTGCACTGCATTTGTAGTCGATGGAGATTGGAGGTCTGCACTTCCGGACACAAACTCGCCACAGAGGCCAACCAGAGCCGTCTCGAAGCTTGTACCACGGGCGGGTTGCCGAGGTTTGCTGCTGCAACGAGAAAGCCGCGTTGCAGCATCTTCGGGCGAGAGAATCTCGGAAGGCAAGGAAAGCTCGTCGCATAAACGAAGTAGGCGGTCCGATACAATGGCGTTCGAACTAGGGATCAGTAAAACCTCGGATCCTACACGGAGTTGTTCGGCCGCAAGCACGTGCGCCCATGCGAGTTCGCAAGGATCGGCCGATTCCAACAACCAGATGCGACGAGCTGTCAATGTCGTCATCAGCATTCGACCGAGCTGCCAGCTTGGAGGTAGGCTCGGTAAAGTCTGGAGATGATGCTATCATGACGCAGAATCCACTAACGACTGCACAGAAAACGCATGAGGTACCGATTCATAAGTTGCATGCTCCCGTTTTCAGTGGCGACGACCGGATGTTGCCATCCACCAAGCTGAGCGTTTCTTAGCAAGCTTTAGGACCATGTCATGACGAATTCTCAATGCGTCCATGATCTGGCTTGGTCAGTAGCCAGTGATTCGCTCGGATCGATTCGCTACGCTGTCCCCCTGTCGAACTCGCAGCACAATGTGTTCAAGATACAGACCGGAAAGGGCGAGTGGTTTGTCTTGAAGCTCCATTCAGCGGACAATTCGATTGTTGGGAACTTCGAGATTAATGCCTACCGTCACCTCAGCGAGCACCGCGCCCTGCGGCGCTGCGTGGCCCACGGACAAATAGGAGACTCTTCTTACATTATTCTCGAGTGGGTGGACGGCCGGACAATTCTTGAGTGTGTAACGAAAGGAACCCCGTTCGACGTCGATTCCCTGGCCACACAGCTGGTCGATTTCATTCACTTCTGTGGTTCGTTCCCCACGAAAGGGTTTGGAACACTAGATGCCCAGCTTTTTGGCAGCTCTGCCAGTTGGCGAACTCAAATTGAGGAAGTCATCAATCATATTGCAAGTCGAAGCGCAGGCATTTCTGATTCCGTCATACGCGAGATCTTGGTAACTGGCTGCGCGGAACTGCACAAGGCGACTGAGTCAAATCCTACTTATCTCGCATCCGTTGTGGCTCGGTTGACGCCCATTGATCTTAACCTTTCGAACCTGCTGGTTGACACCACTGGTCGCCTGATCGTGTTGGACCTAGGAGCATTTTGGGGGGCCGACCCGCGGCTCGCGTTGGGTGAGTGGCTCGGCCATACGTGGGGCGATACTCTCGGCTCGGCAGCCATCCGCGCGTGGGGTCCTATGTCATTCGCGGAGCGATTCGCAACACGATGTTACGCCCTCCTAAGCAACATAAGCACGCTTCTATACAGCGCGCTTCATTCAACTGTTCATAATACGTCCCACAAGGCGCACCCGTGGGGTAATCCTCTGACGTTTGACGAACTGTTGCGTGGACATGTTGCGGCGCTTGCCGTGCGCGGTCCTATCCAGGCAGAAGACATGCTTCTCTCCGGAACTCCAATTAAGCTTGACTGGGGGCGCAAGCTCGGTGGTAGCAATCGGACGTGTGCCACCGCGGACATCCTGGGTCGGCTCCGGGCTGTTCAGCGACTTGCAGGGATTACGCGCGTCGCTGATATCACCAATCTTGACAGAACCGGCGTGCCTGTATATCAAGCTGTTCGGCCTGAGGCAGAAACGGGGCGAGGCACGTTCACTATCTTCTCTGGAAACGGCCAGACGCCCGAACAGGCTCAGGTCGCCGCAATTGCAGAATCGATCGAACGACTTTGCGCCGAACGCAGAAGCTACGACGAATCGCGCGTCCTCATCGGGTCATGGGCAGAGCTTATGGATCATAGTAGAGTGGTCCATCCGTCTCGATTCAATATGCCGGATGTGCCGCCATTCCAAGCCGACGAGCCTATCGAGTGGGTAGCTGCGTTCGATATCAATAGCGGTATTGAATGGTTCGTACCTGCTTGCACAGTGTTTTATCCATATGTGCCCCGGGTTGGCCGGGCACTCTTTCCACCTTTCACTACCGGACTTGCAGCTGGTGCGAGCTTAGTCGAAGTACTGGCACACGGCATGGGCGAAGTCATCGAGCGTGACGCGGCGATGTTGAACCTGCTGTTGCGCGCGAGTCCGTCCGTTTCCCTCGACTCGATCGATAACGTGGTCGCCTCAGAAATCATTGACCGGTTTCGACATGCGGAGCTGAACGTGATCATTCGCTCGATCACGGCACCCGATGTTCAAGTTCCGGTATTTTCAGTTATTTGCGAGGATACCGTCATGCGCGCTCCGCTATATGTCAATGGGGGCTACGGCGCTCATCCCGACAAGGACGTTGCTCTGATGCGCGCGCTGAACGAGGCCGCGCATTCTCGATGCGGCGCCATAAGTGGCGCCCGTGAGGATTTGCAGCGCTTTCTGCATACAGACATGAACTACGAAGAGTACAAACGCAAGTATTCATATTGGTTTGACACAACCGGAGCAACTATAGATTACGGGGCCATTCCGAGCCACCGATTCCCGACGGTTCTGGAAGACGTTGCATTCATGGCAAGTAGGCTCAGCTCGGCGGGGTTTCACCAGATCCTTCTTGCAGATTTGAGTCATAGTGACCTGGACCTTCATGTCGGCAAGGTGCTCGTCCCAGGAGTTGAGCGGTATACCTTCAACCGTGTCTGCGTCGGGTCGCGGGCGCGCTCGTTCTTCCGAGCCCGGTATGGGCGTGAACTCCCAACCTGTCGTTAAGGAGCCAGTGCACCGTTGGATTGCCGGGTTGCGTACCGGCCCTGAGCCACGCTCAGACGCCACTTTCGCGGCAAGCCGCGACTTTGCGGTTTCTCTGGTAGTTACTTCTTACCGGAATTCATAGTTTCGCCTTCTTTAAGCAGGCTGTCGACCAGATTGCGCAGCGAGTTCTCGTCCTCCAATCTTGCATCCCCCGTACCGCCACTGGTAGCTCGGATCATGCCCGCCCGGTCGATGACTACGACTTGGGGAATCCTCAGGATTTCATTCCCGCTGCGGCCCAAGTAGCGATCCACGTCGGCCTTGCCAGAGTAACCCACCGGATACGTGAGCTTGAAATAGTCCACCATGTAGGCCAGGAACTGCCCGCCGGCATTCGGAGTGTTGGGTGGATCGAAGACGACGCCGACTGGCTCGAAGCCGCGCACCCCGAGTTCGGCGTGAAGCTTATTCAGCGTCTTGGCGATTCGCAGGCAATGCTCAGACTTGATGAAGAGAAACTCCAGCACGACAACTTTACCTTTAAGAGTGGAAAGCAGCGTGGTTTTGCCCGACGATTCGTAGATGGTGAATTCGGGTGATTTGCGAGGTAAGGGCGCGGAAGCCAAGGCGAGCGCGGAGGCTATCAATAAGAGTACGAGGAAGGCGGACTTCAACTTCTGTATGTTCATTGCGTAGTACCTCAGCAGCTCACTTTCGTTCTCCCATCGCGGAATGACCTGACTGCGCGTAATCACCCGTTACCCGGCACGTTTCCATTTATCGGCGATACGCTGGATTTCCCCAGCTGCAGTGGCGGCGGCATCTTCCGGGCTGTGCCCGCCTATAAGAACGCTATGGACCATCTTCGGGACCAGGGAACTGTTGAAAACCTCCATGAATGCCGGCGTTGCAAAGCCGGGAACGCCCAAATTCGGGGTCCAATGCAGTGCGTCCTTGAGCTCCGTATATTTGTACGAGGGATCGGCCTGCGGGTCCTTCGCGAGACGCACCATGAGGTCGGGAACCGTCTTCGGGTAAATTGGAAAGTTGCAGCCCAGGCTCTTCTCGTAGCCGGTCCTGGAGTGGTCGATCAGATCGGCCAGGAATTGTCGAGCACCGTCCTGGTTTTGGGAAAAATTCCAGATCACGGAGCAGTTGGTGACATGCGGTAGCGCGGTCACACCCATGCCGTTCGTTCCAATCAAGGGTGGCTGGAGCAGGATCTTGCCGGCTACCCGCGGGTCCTGCTTTTCGGCGGCGCGCAGAAGACTGATGGCATTGGTAGTGGACGAGGTTTTGCGTGCCAGCATGGCCCGGACGTTGCCGGCTGGCCCCCAAGACGTCTGCTCAGGCGTTCCCGAATCCTGGTAAAGCGAGCGAATGTACCTTAAGGCCTCGACAGCGAAAACGTTTTTGTTAAAAAGGACATCTCCACTTCCATCCAGTATCCAGGCGCGAAAGGCGTACAGGATGGTGTGCAAGGTAACGTTGCCTTCCAGGGTCGGCGTAAAGGCCAGCCCGCACGGTATACCGAGCTTGTCGCGCAGGATTCGTCCGCCACTGCGCAGGCTGCCATAGTGCACGGGACCAAGCGGCATGCCCGCCTCAGCCCAATAGTCCTGAAAGAAGTGCAGCGGCGAGGGCGCCCAGAAATCGGCAACAGCGAAGTATCTCTTCTTCGTGAGATTGAATGTTGAGCGGTGCGCAAGCTGAGGAACAGTGCCGTACTTCGACGCGACCATTTGATAGATAGGACCGTGGTCAATCGCGTGCTGGTAGTACTCCGCAGGAGACCATGGGAAGATGAAAACATCGTGTCCCACGCCGGCTTCAATTTCCGCCGTTGCCGTGGCGCAGATTTGTTCCAATGGGATTTCGTCAACCGTTATGTTCGTGTCGTGCTGTGTGCCCCAGTCTCTGGCTGTGCTCTCGAACCAGAGGTCGAACTCAGGTACAAAGTGAGCCCATTTTGCTATCTTTAGAGTTTTCTGGCTGGCGAGAGCGCGAGGTGCGAAGAGGAAGTGTGGTCCCAGGACCGCGGCACCCGCGGCCAGTCCGATGAAATCTCGACGAGAAACCTGCTTTCCTTTGACACGAGCCATCTTGATCGCCGGCTCCCATAGACACAACTAACCTCTGGCAGAGCCACGGCTCGGCCAGAGGTCCCGCTAACGCTTCATCATTGGTAACTGGTTTGTATCGCCATCGCCGAATCCAATTGAGCATGCTGCTTTGTCCCCAGTTCGTTGGGGAAAACCCCGAAGATCTGAAGGCTAAGAAAGTTAAGGGTCAGGAAGATGTTCTGTGGGAAGCCGTTGGACAGACGCACCTGGTCAATGAACGCATCGAAGGTAATTGCCCCCGCCCGCGGATCGGGCAAGGCGGGACATACCAGCCAGATTGCACCTCCGTCCGTACCATTCACTGCCTCCTTGCCCTCCGCCCCGCAACCGTTGGCCTCGATCTGGTTATTCAGTTCGTCGGCACTGAGGATGATGGGAGTTCCATCCAAGCTGACGCCGTTCTGGGCATCCAGAGTTGCAAAGATTGGGCCGCACACCGGTCCGGGGTTTGCCGGATCGACGGTGAACCAGAAGTAAGTGAGAATCCACATGCCCAGCAGATCGTCGCAGAAATAACCAAACGGGCTGTCACTGACGCCGTTTGGGCACACACTGGAATTGGTATTGATGCAGTTGTTGTCGCTGCCGTCCATGGCGTTGCGATTGGTGGCAAACCTCCAGTCCTGACGGAGGTTCGGAGTGAACACAGTGCTCACATTATTCACCGGGAAGCAAGGCGTGGCAGGCGCGAGGGGACTGGCCATGTCCGCGGCACAGGGATTGGCGGCAAAAGTGCCGTTGGGGAGCTTCTGTTTCAATGCCGCGTAGGCCTCAAAGTTACTCACGATGCCTTGCATGGCGATGCCGCGGGGGTTTTGGCTGTTGCTGATCGAGATTATGTTTCCGGCATTCTGCTGATCGCCGTCCAAGCCGCCGTTTATGGCGCCAACGGTGCGCGTGTAAGTGCTTTCAAAGGCCGTCTGGTTAACCAGGAAGGCAAGGATGGAGATGAACTCAGTGGGGGAGCCAGTGCCATCGTCCGGGAAGCCTCCGGTAGTGGCGAGGATGCGGAAATTTCTGCGGTTCGGATCGTTGGTGGCGCAAGTGCTGTCCGCCACCCAGTTGTTAGTGAATGGGAAATATGCTGGCGGACCGGTCTGGCGGGAACTGCCGAAACGATCAACCAACTGGGTCGGATCGAGACCGTTATCCTTGTAGAAGGTATCGCTATAGTCGCACGGGGGCGGGTTGAAATTGTTGGTCGGGCCTCCGGCAAGGGTAAACCGCTGGGCTGCCAAGTCGGGCACCGCCAATACCAGCAACCCTACCAGTGCCAAAACGGTAACCAGAAGCGAAGCATGCGTTCGTATGCTTTTCATCACTTGATTCCCTCCTCCGGCGATTGCCGGCACAGCGCGGATCCGGAATTAAGAACTCTCTTCACGGCCAAGCCTCGCGACCCGAGAGGTCTCAGGACGCCTGAATGCGATTGGTTTCGGGCCGAAGCATCCACGAGATGGATTCGGCGACAAATTCGGCATGAGCCATCCCCGGACACGCTGCCCACAACATCAGCGGTTCGTTGCCGTAACGGACGTTGCCGATGTGCTGGGTCTTATCCTTGTCGATGGCCGGATCGGGATAGCTGAAGCCAATGCCACGGCGGACATTCTCCATGTTCTCCGACGTGCCGGTGAGAAAGGTCCACCCCGGCAGCGCGCCGTACATTTCCCGGAAGTGCCGGATGGCGTTCACATCATCCTCTTCCGGCTTCAGCGTGAACGAATACATGAAGAGCTTCTTGCCGAGGTCTGCACCCAGCAGCTTTTGTACCTTCGCCAGATTGGCCGTCACTCTGGGGCAGACTTCGTCGCATTTGGCAAAGAAAAAGTTCAGAGTAACGATCTTGCCCTTGATCAGATCGTCGTAGAACAACACCCGCTTGCCTTCGTGCGTGAACAGGGGAACATTGGGCAGGTGCAAACGCTGGATGCGGCGCCGAGCCAGGTCGGAGGGCGTCAATTTCCCGCCACCGACACTTGCCTTGCCGATCGCTCCAGTCACGGTCCCTGTCGCCAGAGCGACAGGCGCCAACGCTGTCCATCTCAGTAGGTTTCGTCTTGATATGTCACTCATATCTCACAATCTCCTTCTTGCTACCTGGGCCCTCAGTTTCTGCGCCCAGGAATGCAGAATCGCGTAGTCCTAGGGCACGAGGACGTTGTCGCCTTGTGTGACTACATGCCAGAGCGCCATCATGGCGTGGTCCTCATGGACCACGTTGTGGCAGTGGATCGGGTACTTTCCAAGCCAGTCGCGGAAGCGGAAGAACAATTGCACACGTTCGTTGGGATGCAATTGGGTCACGTCCTTGCGCCCCAAGTCGGCCGGCACGGTGGGCGCTACCCGGTTACGACTGAGGATCTGGTGTTCCTCCAGGTGAATGTGGACAGGGTGGGTCCAGTCACCGCTGAGGTTCGTGAGCAGCCATTGCTCCACGCTGTTTTGCTGAACGGCAAACCGGAACTGGTTGCAGTCCATGAACTGCCCATTGATCGACCACTGGCCATTCAAGCGATCAAATCTGAAGGTGCGGACGATCCTGGGAGTTGCGGTGGTGCTGGGCAGTTGGTAGAAAGTGGGATTTGTGGCAGGATTCACGCTGCCATCGGAAACGGATTGCGAGCTTACCTGGAACTGCAACACCAGGTTGCCGGTTCCGGCCGGCAGGATTGCAGGCTGGCTTGAGTTGAGAACCAGGCTGCACTCTGTGCTGGAGGCATTCTGTGCCGCGACCTGGCTATCAATGGCCGCCGGCCCCTGCCCGCTCAACTGGTTGAGCCGATTTTCCAGGTAGATGGTCTTCCCCTTGAACTGGCTGAAGTCGATGATCACGTCCACGCGCTCGGCTGGGCCGATGCGCACGCTCTGGACTTGGATCGGATGGGGTATTAGATTACCGTCCGTTCCAATCAGCCAGTAGTTGTTCACCGCATTCAGATTGTTGAGATCGGTGAGGAAGAACTCATAGAAGCGAGATGGTCCGGTATCTAGCATGCGGAAGCGGTAGCGGCGCGGCTCTACCTGGAAGAACGGCTGAATCTTTCCGTTGACCAGGAATTTGTCACCGAGGATGCCGTCGAGATTGAACAGATCGAAAACCAACTGGCCGGATTCCGGGTCATAGACTTTGTCGGAGAAGGACAGCGGGATATCGAACTGCGGGAAGCTGGGCAGGTGGAACCCGGTCGACTCATTGCCGGTGTCATATTGATTGAACAGACAATAGAACCCAACCAAACCCTTGTAGGTGTTCTGCGAGGTGAAGTCCACGCGATGGTCGTGATACCACAATGTGCTTAATGACTCGTTGATGTCACCGGTGGGAGCGTGGTCGGAGTTGAATCCGGCAAGCACGTTGGGATAGTACTGATCGCAGAAGTGACCGCTGGTATAAAAGTCGCAGGGGTTGCCGTCACTCTCCGAGGGGTTGTGTGCATTGTGCAGGTGGGTACTTACCGACGGCATTCCGAAACCGGTGTTGTTCAGTTGTGTCACGGCGGGCAGTGAATTAGTGTTGCGCGTGAGCTGGGGTTGTCCGTAGAAGGCCTGATAGGTGGGACCAGGGCTGCGCGTGCCAGTGCCATCGTCAAAGCCCCACAAAGTTTGCACGGGAAGTGCCGGATCGCTGGTCTGACTTACCGTGAACTGCCTCTGGTTGAAGTTGTACAGGATAGAGGGAACCACCGGGAAGAGCGAGGAATTAATGTTCGGCGCCTGGAAGGCGGCGGCGCGAACCTCTCCGGCCGCCGTGTTCGGGTTTTCGGTGGGCGTTGGACTAAGGGACCTCACTGTCTTCGCCAAGGGCATAACGACCAGGGGATCGAGGAACGGTCGGGTCACCGGACTTTGGGTCTGGTTGCCGGGTACGCAGTTCTGATTCGTCCCTGGGCTGGTATTGCTCCCTGAACTGGGAGGATTATTTGTCTGTGTCTGGCCATAGGCCCGGGCGCTCAAGCCTTTCTTGGCTACCAACATGCCGCCCGCTGTGAGCAGCCCCATCTTCATGAGATCGCGCCGGCTGGTGAGTCCCGCGGCAATCAGTTCGCGCCGGTTCTTGGCCGCGTTGACCATCTCGCGATAGCGCGCTCTGGAAACTTTCTCGCCGAAAACGTTGTAGTACATGACTAGCCTCCTCTTGCATTAGCCGCCCTACAGCCATATTTCAAAAGCGATTTGAAGGCGCCGGCACGCGGTGCTTCTCAATTGTGCAAAATTTGGTCACCAGCACCAGCGCCGACAGACTATCCCGCTTGCCTGTGATTGCAACAACGAACAATTAGCTGAAACATCTTTTCGTTAGCATTTTGTGCCGCCGGTTTACGCAGGAGAACCAGGGAGCCGCTGGCTAACAGCGCGAGAATCGGTTTATCGGCCGCAGCTGACACAAAGCGGTAGGTCATTTTCATGCGGCGCGACAGAAGAACAGAAGAGAAGATGAATTAGGAGGTCAGCGTTGGAGGCTTCCGCGGTTCTTGATTCATCTTGTGTGGGCCTCCCGTTTGCCGGTAGCAGCTTGGCGCCAGCAAGAAGTGACGTTCGAAAGCGCGAGTAAAACTTGAAGTGTGTTCATACCCCACGACCGAGGCGACCTGCTTGATGCTCAGATTCGTATGCGCAAGAAAGTCCGCGGCAAGCAGCATTCTCTGTTCCGTGAGCAGGTGGCCCAGGCCCAGGCCGGTTCTCTGTTTGACCAGGTGTTGCAAGTGGGACCCGCTCAAGTTGCATTGGAGAGCCAATTCATGAATCTTGCTGGAGGGGCGAGATTCAATCATTTGCAGGATTTTGCGAAGACGGCCATCGTGCATCGCCGGAATAAGTGGGCCCAGATGAGCGCCATTGCCCTTGGCATCGTGCCCTGCGGCGAATCTCGCTGCTTCTCCATTCGACCAGTTGGGACGTGTTCCGTTCTTTCTTCCAGCGGAATGAAATCCACCCATGGGAATACCTCCGCGATGCACAATCATTCCTCACGGGTGCGGGAATGAAATTCGGATGTTGCGTGAGGCAACCGTTTCGGCGGAAGGCCAATTGTCCCCGCCGCCGCTTTTCAACGCCTCTTATTTGTGACCGGCGTTTAACGACACAGGCCAGCGTCGCCCTCGATCCGTTCCTTCAGACCGAATCAAGCTTCCAGATTTGGGCTACGTCAGAAACGAAGTTGGAGCAGAAAATGCACAGATCAATCGGACGGTGAGGTGCAGGGTCGCCCGAAAGCCAGCGCCACCGTGTTTATCGCAAATTCGTTGTGGCGCAACAATATACTGTTGGGTGTTACGGAGTCAGAACAAACTGACTTGGGCGCGCATGGACATCACTAAACGTTCCTTGCGGATACGTCGCATCCTCCACAGACCTTCTCCGATCGGGCGTTGCACCGAAAGAGGGGTTCGCGTGTTCCAAAAAACGGAATTGCCGTTGAGATTCGCAAAGTAGATTTTAATGTACTGCCTGCGCCACTACAGCTGACCTACAGCCGCCTTCTCTCTGGGAGGTAAGTTCGCAAATGTCGCACGCTTTCGAACGGGACATGTTTCAGTCATGGGCGCTCAGTTCTCAGATGCGACAACGATCTTCTGTGACCATGGATGAAACGGGCTTTATGGGAAGCGCCAGAAATCGGTTTCCAGGATGCCGACAAGAGTCAACTCAATCGGGTGGAATCTCTGGCTTCTGATCGCATTGCATTCGCCTGATGCCCTCCTTGAAACCGGACTGCGCAGGTGCCTTCCAGAGAAAAGCCGGGACAGTAACCGCTTCGATGCCGAGCAGTCCGTTCTCCGAAGTCCGGTTTGTCTAAGAACCGTCGCGAAATACGGGCATTTTCCGCGTATTTCGTAAGCAAAAGAGCCGAGTCTCTCTGCAGTCCAGACTGCGTGGCGAAGACGCAGTTGCTTCCGCTTTTCGGGCGTTCCGGTTATGAACCGCACGAAACTCCTGCACCAATTCACGCAGATTGTCCCCGACGTCAAGTTTGTTCTCCTTAAGGTGGTGGAAAATGATGGCGGCTGCCTTTGAGTCCCCGCTCGCTGCTTTGTTCAGGTGCTGCTTCACGATGGCTTCGAGCATCGAAACCTTCTTCCGCTTTCCATTGTTGACAATGGGGACTCGCGTTCGTAACTCTTTGGAAAGAACATCTGGCAGAGTAGCGGCTTTCTTCGGACGCCCTTTCGGGTTCCCGGATTGCCCTGGTTTGAATTGCGTGTGGCGTGGCGGTTTTTTGTATCCGGCGGGGTCCTTCTCTTCATGCTCCTTCTGGTCCATGGTCCTCCTTATTGTTTGGCTCCGAGCGGCTCCGCTTGTGTCGCCAATTCGTCAAAACTCATGCCGCTGTTGTGAATGGCGCGTTCGCCCGTATGGCGCTGCCAGCGCCGTATGGCCACGTCTACATACAGCGAATCAATCTCGATTCCATAGCAACGTCGGCCAGTTCTTTCGGCGGCCAGCAATGTAGTTCCCGATCCCAGGAAACTATCGAGGACCACATCACCGCGGGCAGAGCAATCCAGCAGAGCATCGGCTACCAGGGCCACTGGTTTGACTGTTGGATGCAAGGCCAACAGCTTGCCCTCCTCACCATTTGTCGAGAGCGTATTCACTCCAGGATATTCCCAGACGTTGGTTCGATTCCGTCCGTACCGCCCCAAATGAATATTGTTTCGGTGAGGGCTTTTTCCGTTCTTAAAGGTGAACACCAACTCATGGCGCGAACGGTAAAAAGATCCCATGCCCCCGTTGTTTTTTATCCAAACGCACAGGTTCAGAAGTTCACCAAAACAACGCTTTCCTGCCTCCAGTAGTTCAGTCATATGACGCCAGTCCATAAAGATGAAGTGAACAGAACCGGGTGTGCTGAACCGTGCCAAAAGACGCAGGCTCGTAGTCAGGAAGGTGATGAATTCGCCCTCGCTCATTTCTCCGGAAGCCATTGCGAACTCGCGGTGATGGATTGCCCCTTTACCGCATACGTTGCCATCAATCTCGACGTTGTAGGGCGGATCCGTAAACACCACGTTTGCTTTCCGTGGGCCCATCAAAAGCTCGGGTGCCCAGCTGATCCAGGAACTCCTGCGAGAGGGTCTGCACGCCGTAACACGTTACGAGCCGAAGATGGACAAAATCATGCGGCTGCACTCCGTCACGAGCACGATCGAAAACGGATTCGTGTTTTTGCCGGACAAAGGGGAGTGGTTGGGTGAATATCTCCACGAGATGACGAGCTTCCCTAAAGGCAAGTTCGATGATCAGTGCGATTCGACATCCCAGGCCTTGGACTGGATCAAGACCGGTTCCAAGTATGAGGGCTTCTTTAAATACCTAGAATTGGAATCGGCGAAGAGCAAAGCGGCGATATTTGGGGCCGATCGCTCCGAAGCCTGCCCCGCGTGCCAGAGCAAATCGATCTCCTACGTCGGTCCGCAGAAGCGCTGCAACGATTGCGGCAAGCAGTGGGGGCAGATACCGTCAACCTTCTCCTTACCGACACGGGCTGATATCCTCTCTGGACGATGGAGGCTGTAAGCGGCGTTGAAATTCCTGCTTCTGGTGAACAATGTGGGCTTGGCTAGGGAAGTTCGGCGAGTAGAAGCCCCCTCGGACATAAAGCGTGTTCACGCTCCACTCTTCAGTTCGCCGAATTGCCGCATACTCGAAACTTTCGATCCCGAAATGTCAACGAAGAAATGTTTTGTATTTTTTTGAATTCCTTGTTGAGGTTCCGGCAAAATAGCTGATGCCAATCAGGGGCTAATCTTCTGCGCGCCCCTACGGATTTTCAAAATGGTCAAAGATACCTGGATTGTTACCGCCTACTTCAATCCGTGCCGCTACGTGACAAAGAAGTCCAACTTCGACATGTTCGCTGCGCGGCTGAACTCGGCCGGAGCGCCGCTGCTCGTCATCGAACTGGCACTCGACGACAGCGAGTTCGAGGTGAACAACAGCCACGATGTGATCCGCCTTCGCGGTGACAGCGTGATGTGGCAGAAGGAGCGGCTGCTGAACATAGCCATCGCGAACGTGCCTGCCTCGTGCGCGAAAGTGGCATGGGTCGACTGCGATTTGCTGTTTGAGGAGGACGAGTGGCTCCAGAAGACCTCCGACGCTCTTGATCGGTTCATGGTTGTCCAGCCCTTCAGCAGCTGCGTCCGCCTGACGCGGGGGCACATCGAGCGTCGGGGCGGCGAGGAAGAAGAAGAGCCGATCACCGAATCGTTCGCGGCGGCGTTCGCGCGCGACCGGTCGCTGGCGCGCGACGCGACGTACAAATTGCACGGCCATACGGGGTTCGCGTGGGCTGCGCGCCGCGATTTGCTCGACGCCTGTGGCCTTTACGACGCCTGTCTGACCGGCAGCGGCGACCATTTGATGGCGCATGCTTTCGCCGGCGCACTGGATTCGCGGTGCATTTCTGCGATGATTGGCTCCGGACACAAGTATGCGGAGCACTTCGCGCGCTGGGCGGCGGGGACCGAGCGCATCGGCCGCGGCAGCCTTGGCTATGTGCCAGGCCGTGTCCTTCATCTGTGGCACGGGGCAGTCGCCAACCGCCGCTACTACTGGCGCAACCAGGAGTTCAAGACATTCGCGTTCGACCCAGACCGCCACATTCGCCGCGACAAGAACGGGTTGTGGGAGTGGGCCGACGCGCCGGCTGAGATGCGTCGGTGGGCGAGCAATCTGTTCCTGTCGCGCAACGAGGACGGCGACGTCCCGCTCGGCCAAGGCACTTGAGCAACCAGTGCGCTGCGCGATGTCGCTCGAAGCCAGAATGCTATCCGGCAGCCTCCGAGAAGTAAACACTGCGCGTCCCCCACCACAAACACTCACTGACCGCTTGCTTAAACGAAAAATGTTCCTCCATGTTCGGGATGGTCGACACTTCGTCGAGAGTCAAGCCGAAGTCCAGTTGCTTTTTCGACTGGCGATTGAACCGGATCACGGTGTTTGTGCGCCTCGCTGGCGAAGATTCCAGGCGAATGTCAAATCCGTGCCGCGCGAATCGCATCAGGTACGCGGCGGTCGGTATACGAATCCGCTGTTTGTCGTAGATGACGAAGCGAGGCGTGAACAGGTGCGGATCCCGCGCCGTGTTCATGAAATCGGGCATCTTCGGATCGAACGAATCGAGGTGGATGAGAGCCGTTCCTTCCTGGTCCAGTACGCGCCAGGCCTCCATCAGCGCACGCGCTTTGTCGACGACGCAAGGAAATGTCGCGCTGCTGACGATGAGGTCGAAGGTGCCGTCTCCGAACGGCAACCGTTCGCCGGCGTCCGCGAACACCAGCGTCGGAAGGCGCAGGCACGACGCGTGCTGCCGACTGCAGATGTCGAAATCAACGCAGGCGTCGCAGAGATCGTCGGGGCCGGCCATCGTGTCGGTGGGCGCATCGTTCACGCCGACGAAGCTGACGGGCTGGTTGCGGTAGCGCCAAGCAAGCGCCATCAACGCGTGAGCTTCGCCGCACCCGATTTCAAGGACGCGCACCGGACGTGCGCCCGCGAGCCGCGTGTCGAGAATCGTGAGCACGGACGGTTCAGCGAAACGCGTGTCGAGCCGTTCCATACCGCGCGCTCTCCACCATCTGTCACGACGGTTCGTCATTCACGCGAGTCCTTCGCCAGACGGCCAGCCACGAAGTAGATACCGCGCATCTCGCCGCGCGTCCGCGACCCCGGCGCAGCCCGCGAGCTGCATTGTCAGGCGAAGCTCCTCAACGAGCAGGTTCACCGCGTCGATCACGCCTGTCTCTCCGCCGACCGCGAGGGCCCACATTACCGGTCTCCCTAGAAACACCGCATCCGCACCGAGGGCGAGAGCCTTGAGCACGTCAGTTCCCCTGCGAAAGCCGCTGTCGACGAACAGCGGAACGCGGCCCGCGACTGCGTCGGCGATCTCCGGCAGGACGGCGATCGTGGAAGCGGCGGTGTCGAGCTGCCTACCGCCATGGTTGGAAACGATGATCCCAGACAACGGCACATCCAACGCGGGCGCCACGTCGCGAGGGTTCATCAGCCCTTTGGCGATGATTGGCAGTCTCGTCACACTCCCCAGCCAACCGAGATCTCGCCAGGTCAGCGACGGATCGAGCTCGGCTCCGGCGACCGAATGTATGGGATTATTGAGATCGACCCGGTCGGTGCGGCCAAAATTCGCGGCCGAGACCTCCGGCGGCAAGCGGAAGCGGCTGCGGATGTTGCGGTCCCGCTTGCCGGGCGCCGGGCATCCGAGGCTCACCACGATCGCTTTGAAGCCCGCCCGTTCGGCGCGCTCGACCAGCTGTCTCGTCAGCTCACGATTCCTGAAGATGTAGGTCTGCATCCACAGGTCGCCATTGCCCGATTGCGAGGCGATCTCCTCGAGGGCGATGCTGGACATCGCGCCGACGATCATCGGGATCTTCAGTGCCTTCGCGGCGCGAGCAGTCGCGATCTCTCCTTCCGGATGGACCAGTCGATGGAACGCCGTCGGGCTGAATCCGATCGGGAAGTGGAACGACTTGCCAAACACTTCGATCGCGAGATTCGGCGCGGATACATCGCGCAGGCATAAGGGGAGCAGCGAAAGGCTGTCGAGATCTCGGCGGTTTGCACGACACGTAATCTCGTCGCCTGCCCCGCTGTCGATGTAGGTGAAGACCTCGGGCAGCATCGACGCGCGCGCTAGGGTGCGGTAGTCCTCGAGGGCCACAGGCGTGTTGCAGCCGCCGCTCCGTATTGGCTCACCACATTCCATGTAATGGGCTCGGCTTCGTATGTTACCCGCGATGCATCATACTGCACACGTCGAGGATCTCGACGAAGTAATTCTCCAACGCCTCCGGACTCAACACCTCCTGTGCGAAGCGCTGGCCGTTCTCGGCGATCGCCCGTGCCCACGCTGGCTGGGCCCGGAGCAATCCGTAGCGCTCGCGAATGTCCGAGATGTCGGGCTTCAGAGGGACGTAGTGAACCCAGGGTTGCAGCCCCGGATAGAAGAACTGGTGCCAGCGATGTTGGAGCATCAGGACGGAGCCGGAGGCGAGGATCAAGGGGACACGTTTCCAGGCGGACACCGCGCCGTCCAACGAAACCAAGTATTTGTAACGCACGAAGTCAGCGGGGGGCAGCGGGTCAGCTCGACTGCCGAACATTATCTCGAGTCGCTGCTTCAGCGTCACGGCAGATTCACTTCCGGCCAGGTTTGCGTCATCGGTCAGCCGCGCATCGATCACGTCTGGGTGCTGCAGCGACATCACCAGCAATCGGTATCGCGGAAAGCCCTCACAATTTTCGATGGTCGGGTAATCGGAACCTGACAGCCGCCCGCGCCACTTAATGACTTCTAGCCGAGCATCGAAGTCGACCGCCTGCGCCGCCTTCCGGACTTCGACGAGTTCTTCCGAATACGCACCGTCCTGGAGGCTAAAATCAGGAATTAGGATGGCGCGCACGCTGCTCTCGTCGTCATCGCGCTGGTCGCAGCGCAGAAAGGCGACCTGCTCGAGGAACCGGAGGAACTTGGCTCTGCTGTCTGGCGCAACATAGACGTTATCGCTCACGAGTACGAAGAAGTCACAACGCCCGCGGGTGCGGTACTCTAGCCGGCGCAGGAACGGAAGGAAGCACTGCTTCAGCCGCGGCTCAGAAATCGGCTTGTTGGTCACCACGCGACAAGTGAATTCCCCGCCTGTGCGTTGGCAACGGACGATCAGCGAAGGCCGGCACAACGTTCCTGGCGTTTGGAGGAGTCGTTCGAACTCATCCGACACAGCGCTGCTAATTCCATTCGTCCGCAGCCAGCGGAAGCTCTCGCGCCTACGATCGTGAATCTTGGTCGTGGCGCTGGCCCCTGTCATTTTCTCTGCTCGAATCCCGAACACCGGCTATACTCTCCTCAGTTCCGTCCGCCTCGACTTCGCGAGAGACAGCGCGCATTCTTGCGGACACGGAGCAAGGCGCCTCGCGCGCTGGGATCGGCGTGATGAATCTCGAACACGACAGTTACGCTGAAGGCGTCGTTTATCGGCCTGGCCTCGACAGGCTTCAAGAGGCAGTCATCAGTTCGCATTTTATGCACGAGCTGTGCTGCGACCACCGCCTGACATTGTACGACGACGAATTGTTTTCAGCGAAAGCCGTGACGATCGCCACGAGCACCCTGACCGAGCAGCTCATTCCCGTGCTGTTGCGAGCGTCGGAAGCGTTCGCGCGAAACAGGGCTCTCGCCGCAAAGCGCCGCGCGGTAGCGAATCGCACCAGATACGGGGTCGATGACCCGCGCAACGTCGGACTGGCGGAGTTCATCACCGAGGTGATGTTCGACCGGCAGTTCCGTCGCAGTCCGCGCGAAACGTGTTCCCGACAAGTCCTGCGCGGCAAAGTGGCGCAGCGGATCGCCGATGGCGCTCCAATCGAAATGGTGATTCCGGCGCTACCCTACAAGTTCTCGTGCCCGCTAAAGACGCGCGGTCAGCTGCCGGATCTGGCCGAAGCAAACTTCCTCCTGGGATTGTACGAGATTGCCGCAGCCATCGAAGCGCTGTACCGCGAGGCACGGCACGATCTGACCGGATCGATGGCGAGGTTCACGGTCATTTCCGACGGCAGCCGTTTCAACCGGCTAGTGAATGAGCCTGATTCGATCGTCGAAACGTATCGGCAAAATTTGACTCGCTGGATCAGCTGGCTGCATCTGGATGCATATGTAGAGCTGCTCGACTATCACGCGTTGCTGCGCGACCGCCTTCCACAGTCTGCCCGCGAAGCGAAGGAGGGGCTGCGGCAAGAAGCGCTTCAGCGATACGCCGAAATCATGTGGCCGGTCTTCGACACACATAACGTGCCTGCGATGCTCGAAGCCGCAGCCCGGATCGATCCCGATCCGGAGGGCGCGAATCCCCAAGGGCGGTTCGTCTCGCTGTTCAAATCGCTCGTATTCACCGTTAACTACCGGGCCCTCGAACGATTCAAGACGTTGTCCACGGAACGGTTTTGCGCGCTCTATCGCGAGCTGACCGGACACATCTTTGAACCGTTTGCGATCTTGTCCGTGTCGGAACTGAGGCGCGTCGCCAATGAAGCAGAAGATACACGGTTCTCTGCTGCACCTGCCGCGAAAGAATATCTGCGGCAAGCGATGCTCGGGGAAGTGTGGAGCGCCGCGATTGCCTATATCGCGGAAATCAAGAGCGATCGTGAGCTTGCCACCGAGCCCATCTCCGCCTGCCTGCCGAATCACCTGCGTTGGACGATCCATGCAAAGCCCGGTCAATTAGGGCTGATGACGGCGGCAGCTCTTGGTAAGCCCGTTCAGGCCTGGGCTGGATCGGCGGTGTTCAAACGCGTCGGGCTGCGCGGGATCAGATTGTGCACCCTTCCGGTATTGGCGTTGGAAGGGGCTGGCGCAATACCGGTCGAGATCGACGAGAGCGGCGATGCGTTGGCGCCAGTTGGTCAGCCGCTGTTCTACATCTATCCGGACGTGGCGTTCGACGGCGTCGACGACTTTGTAACAGGCCTCGCGAGCCGACTCGTACGCAAGCGAGTGAGGTAGATTTCCTGCCCGACATGTGCTCGAGTCCGAAGAGGATAGTCGTGCGATGAAGTTTCCCCGTCCAGGCTGCCTGTCCGGCCCCCGTGTGGTCCTTGAGCCACTGGAGGAGCGGCACCGAGAGCCGGTGCGCGCCGCCGCTGCCGAGGACCAGAGCATCTGGACGTATTTCCCTATCAACTTCAACGGTGCGGGCGAGGACTTCGATCCGTGGTTCGACTACACAATGGAGCGGTATGCGAACGACGAGCATTACCCCTTCGCGGTGCGTCGGCGAGCGGACAACCGGATCGTAGGTACCACACGGTTCTACGACATGATGGCCGATCACCTGCGGCTCGCCATCGGGTCAACCTGGTATACGCCGGATGCCCGCGGAACCCTGATCAACCCGGAGGTTAGGCTGCTGTCCCTGACATATGCATTCACAAGGTTGGGTGTTAATCGCGTCGAACTGATCACAGATCCGTACAACCTGACCTCGCGGGCGGCCATGAAGATTCTCGGGGCCGTGCAGGAAGGGGTGATCCGCAACCACATGATCTACAAGAACGGGCGGATACGGGATTCGGTCCTGTTTAGCATCATCAGAAGCGAGTGGCCTGCCGTGCAGAACAGGTTATTGAACAAGTTGGGCTACACAACTGCACGACTCTGTGTTGACTAGTGTTCGTCTGGCACGTTGACGGTGATGTAAGGCGGTAACGGGCGGATGGTGTCGAGGGGGTGTTCCAGTACGATCACGCCACCCTGCTCGCTAACCTCGAAAAAATCGTTGAACTTGTATGTTACATACATTATGCGGTTGTGACTATTGGGAACGAACTCGACCCTCAATCTAGCTCCAGCGTTCTTCGCGGACCGCAGGATATGGCCGAGCATGATTCCGCCCACCCCACGGCTAATGACACGACACGACGTGATCAACAGCTTCACCAGCCAATCGTCCGCTCCGCGCTCGATCAGGGCCAAGCCAATCGTGCCACTAGTACCGTAGCGATCCGTCAGTTCGGCAACCAACAGGAGATGGTTGTGCGAGTGGAGTAGGGCGTGCAGCTCGGCGTACGAATAGGTGCGGCCCGTCGTATTGAGCTGGTTGGTCCTGATGGTCAGCTCCTCGGCTCGGCGCAAGTCCTGCTCGCCGGCGACACGTATCGTCACGACCATCGCGAGCGTCGAGAGGAATTCCTCGCGAGTGCCATCGAACTCTTCCTCGTCCTGCTTCCGCCGGATGTCGGTCTGGTACATGTGTCGGCGCAGCTTTGATTCATTCGTCACGAACGGCGGCTGCAGCGCCGACAAGTGCAGCAGCTTGTCGACATCGGCGCCGTCGATCGTCATCACCTCGGGTAGGTAGAAACGAACCTCGTCGAGCTCGAATGGCTGGTCGTCGACCAGGGCCACAGCCTCGATCGCGATCCCTAGCCGCTCCGCGATAATCCGCAAGGAGTCCGATTTGCTCGCCCACCCGATCTGCGGATGGAGGAAATAGTCATGCAACCCGAACGCGACGAGTCTGTCCCAGGCCGCGGCGAAATCGTTCTTGCTTGCCACGGACTGCAGGATACCGCGATCGTCCAGAGCGCAGATGACACTTCGCACTCGGGGCTTAAGGACTGGGATGTCACCTTCCAGCAACGTGCCCTGCCACAGCGTGTCATCAAGATCCCAGACGACGCATTTGATCCGGCGGCGCATCAGTCCAAGTAGGGTCGCTGGAACGCGTAGCCCGCCAGCGCCAGCTGGTGCATCTCGTGCGTTCCCTCGACGATCCCCATCACTGTCGCGTCGCGCAGATATCGACTCACGGGATAATCCGAGCTGCAGCCGTTCGCTCCGTGGAGATGCACTGCGTCTGTCGCGACGCGGATTGCAGCTTCAGACGCGTAGTACTTCGCCAATGCAGTCTCCATCACCGCGCGTGGATCCTTTTGCTCGCGCAGACTCGCGCTGCGGAAGCACAGCGTGCGGGCGGCGGTATGGGCGACGAGCATGTCGGCCAGCTGGCGGCGGATCAGCTGATAGTTGCTGATCTTCTCATCGCCTTGGCGGCGCTGCGCGGAGTACGAGAGGCAGGCGTCAAGGCAGGCCTGGATGATCCCCGTGCTGCCCCAGGCCACGGAAAATCGTCCGTGATCGAGTGCGGCATTGGCTACAAAGTTAATGCCCGTCCCGATCGCGCCTACCTGGCAGTCCTTGCCGACTCGCACGCCCTCCAAGCGGAGTTGCGCGAGCATTGACCCCCGGGTACCGAAAACACCCGTGATGGCCTCGACCTTCAGTCCTTCGAGGTCACGGTGTACCACCAGCGCGATCGGCTTTCCGTCGCACTGAGCGAAGACGAGGAATAGATCGGCGACTAGTCCGTAAGTCACCCATTTTTTGATCCCGTCCAGCACGTAGACATCGCCGCGATCCACAGCTTGAGTTTGGACGGTGTGAGCCGCGCTGCCGACTTCCGGTTCGCTAAGCGCGAACGCGATGATCTTCTGTCCCGCGCACAGAGCAGGCAGCCATCGCTCTCTCTGCTCGGGACTGGCGAATCGCACGATCGCCTGCGCCGACATGTTGTGCACGGTCAAAAGACTTCGGACAGCGGAGCAAACCTTTCCGAGCTCTTCGGTCAGCAGGCCGTAGCTGACAGGATCCATTCCACCGCCCCCCCACTCGGCTGGCAGCGCAGCGCCGAGGTAACCGCCTGCCCGAAATGCCGCAAGCACCGACGGAGGCGTCGTGTCGCCTTGGTCGATTAGGTCGGCCCACGGCGCGAGTTCGGCCTCGGCGAACCGCCGCGCTGCGTCGCGGCACGCGCGCTGGCGGTCACTGAGCCGGATGTCCATGCACCGTCTCCGCGGTCGCCGCCAATCCAAGCTTGAGCTCGACGAAGGCGACGAGCGAGTCTATGGAACAGAAGTTGCGAATGTCGAGGTCTTCACGTTCGGCGATGATCGAGAACTCTCTTTCGACGAACATCACAAGCTGCATCGCGAACAACGAGTCGACAATCCCCAGATCGAAGATGTCGTCGTGATCACCGACAGGTCCCGCGATGACCTCGGCGAAGTAGCTTCTGACTCTGGTCCTCACGCCCATCGGCTGTCCTTTTGCCCAGTGTAGTCGAAAAAGCCTCGACCTGATTTACGCCCGTGCCGGCCCGCGTCGACCATCTGCTTCAACAGCGGGCAAGGTCGAAACCTGCCGTCGTTGTAGCTCTCGTCGAGCACCTCGAGCGAAAGCAGGACCGTGTCCAAGCCGATCAGATCGGCCGTCGCCAACGGGCCCATCTTGTGGGCTAAGCACTTGACGAAGATTTCGTCAACGTCGGCCGGCGTCGCGACGTCTTCTTGAACGATGCGGATCGCTTCGTTGATCGCGAGCATCAGGACCCGGTTCGTCACGAAGCCGGGCGTGTCCTTGACAAGGATCGCCCGCTTGCCCATCTCCCGCAGGAAATCTGTCGTCGCCCTTACGGTTGACTCGCCGGTGTACTGGCCGCGTATGACCTCGACGACCTGCTTCTGCGGCACTGGGTTCATGAAGTGGATGCCGATTACCCGGTCCGGCCGCTCTGTCGTCGCGGCGAGGCGAGTGATGGAGATTGCCGACGTGTTTGCGGCGAGAATGCAGTCCGCCCGGCAGATCCGATCGAGTTGCGGGTAGATCGATTGCTTCACCGCCCAACTCTCGGTGGTGTTCTCGATAACGAAATCAACGTCGAGTAATCGTCCGTAATCGGTCGTAAGCTCGATGCGGTCGATGATCGCGGCGCGGCCAGCCTCGCGCAGGACGAAGTCGAACAGCGTGGCGAATCTCAAGTTCTTCGAGATCTCCGCCCTGGCCCGCTCTAGGATCTCCTCGGTAAGATCTACGAGCACGACCCGGTGCCTGGTCTGTGCAAGGGTCTGCGCGAGGCCCGATCCCATCACCCCGGCCCCTATAACGCCGACACTCACGTATTTCACGCGTTGGATAGCGTCACTCATGCGACCAGCCCTAGGTCCTCCAGCACGATGCGTGCGATCTTGGTCGCGCCGCCGAGATCGAGCTCGGCGCGCCGGTCGCCGCACAATTGCGGACCCAGCCGCGCAATCGCGCGGTCAAAGAGAATGGGCAGATCGCGAAGATCGGTCGATACTTCAATGTTGACGTATTGCTTCAGCCGTACGGCGTGCTGATACTGCTCGTCGCGCTGGTCCGTGCGAAACGGGAAACAAAGAATATCGCCCCTGCCTTGCAGCGCTTCGAGCAGAGTGTTGTAGCCGCCTGACGAGATGACCAGGTCCGCGCTGGCGTTCAGATACGGCATATATGGAACCTCCTTGTGGAGGCGCAGCCGGTTTCGGACGATTATCGCGGCGTGCTGGGGCCTCCAGGAGAGGTTCGAACGAGGGCCCATGACGATGTCGAATGCAATGTTAGCGTGCCTGTCGGCCAGTTCGAGGCAGCCTTCGATCAATCGCTCGCCCAGCTGCCCGCCGCCCGCGGACGCGACAACCCAAATGTCGCCGTCGCTCACGCTGCGTTCGGCGCGCGTCCGGGCGATCAACTCGGGCGGAATTGATTGTACGACATATCCGGTGTGGACGGTCTTCTCGCGAATCGCTTTAGAAACGTTGTATTGCCGCACGAAGTCGAACACTTTCGGATCGGACGCCGCGAACACCCTGTCATAGTGCATCTTGAGGTATTGGTGCGCCTTCCCGCCGAGGATCAGGCGGCTAAGATCCTCGGTCTCGTTGAGCACGCCTCGGGTGACGAGGTACTTTCGGCAGCGCGTGTTCTTGAGGATCATCGCGAGTTCCTCCTCGGTGCCCAGCGGAAGGTGATCGACGAAAATCGCGTCGGGCTGGAACCCGCGGACGACTCCGTTAAGGATTTCTCTGCGCAGCCGAATCGCATCCCGCTTGGCGAGCGCAATAAACGGCATCCGCCCCCAGTAGCGGGCCTTGGTCTCAAGCAGGCTGTCCCAGCTCGGTAAGTGGACGTACTCGCACTCGTCGGGAACGAACCAATGCGCCGCCGCGCGGTGCCCGGTCACGATGAGGCAGGCTAGCGGTCCCTGCAGACGTCTCGCGATGCAGGCGAGGCGTCGCAGGTGACCGACGCCGGTACCGCCGTCGAAAACGTAGAACAGCGCCCTCTTCTGCAAAACCTGTAATGCGGTAGCCATCAGTGTGATCCCGGGTTATGGGGATGCGGCCGACTGGCGACACCCGGCACGGCACCAAGTATGCGATCATCTCGCGGTCCAGCGATGAT
>Ga0210405_10000188_pt1 | contig 87700 bp, 77 predicted proteins | sample IncBWH11MmetaG_FD_155492 | JGI IMG/M metagenome (GOLD analysis project Ga0210405, IMG submission 155492) | Forest soil microbial communities from Barre Woods Harvard Forest LTER site, Petersham, Massachusetts, United States - Inc-BW-H-11-M | ecosystem: Environmental > Terrestrial > Soil >... | reverse complement strand
CCGCTTGGAAATCCCGCAAAGTGCGCGGGATTTCCACTTTCCCACAGCCCCGACTGCTGCTGGTTAACTATGAAACCGGACATGTGGTGTGCTAAGAAAACCGGACATTTTAACTTGCTAACAACAGGTCAGATGTCACAATGGGGCTGTGGAAGGCAGAACGATTCGCTCGTTGACTATTGCCACCCCAAAACACGTAGAATTGTTCCCCACTGATTGTGCCAAATCCTCATGAAGACCAAGGGCACTTCCAAGCTGGAAGCCGATCTGGGGAGCGCACCCAAGATGGTGGCGTTCCTTCGTCGCGTCGTGGTACGCGACTTGTGTCCGAGAGCGCGGCTGCAGAAGCTGTGCGTAGAGATCTTGACCCTCGTGCTGAGTGCTGCAGCTCTGCGCCTGTGTGCGTCGGCACAGGTTTCGCCGCCGCGCCCCAAAGATGGCGTCACTCCGATGGTCGCCAAAGTCGGCACCATCAACATTGAGCAAGCCGTGCTTGCTACCAACGAGGGTCAGCGCGAGTTCGAAGCCTTGCGCAAGAAGCTGGAGCCGAAACAAAACGAACTGAAGAGTCAGAACGATGAGATCGAGCGCCTGCAACAGCAATTAAAGAGCGACAAGAACAGCGGCGCCGCCCGTACCAGCCTCGCGAACCAGATCGAGACTAAGAAAAAGTCTCTCGATCACGCGGTTCAAGACGCCCAAGACGAGGCTCAAAACCAGCAGAAGGAAGTCTTCCAGCGCATTCTGCAAAAGATGGCACCGGGGATCGTGAAATACGCGCAAGACAACGGCTTCAGCATGATGGTGGACACCTCGAACTCATGGCCACAAAGCCCGGTTTTGTGGTACGGGGAGGGCAGCGACACCACCAAAGCGGTGGTGGCTGCTTACGATGGATCGCCTGCGGAACCCGTCTCTGCCGCAGCCCGCTCAACAGGCGGTACCGGAAAAATAGCAGTAATAAACATCGACCAAGCAATCTCCAGCAGCAGGGAAGGGCGGCAGACTTTGCAGGGCGTTCGGAATGAGAATGATCAGAAGAAGATAACTCAATCAATAATTGAAAAAATGGCCCCATCACTGATCAAGTTTGCTCAGGGCAAAGGGATCGGAATTCTTATTGATATTTCGAAACCATGGCCGCAAAGTCCAATCTTGTGGTTCGCGAACCAGGCAGACGTCTCGCAATCATTCGTGGATGTTTATGACCGCCAGGAGACTGCCCAGAAGTCATCCAGTGCCCCGGCGGCACCCGCGGCAACTCTTGACACCGCGACACCTCCCCCAGCGTCCGCCTACGCCAGCGCAGCACCTCCTACCATTCCCAACGGAGGCCCCCTCCCAGCTCAGGCGCAGAGCACGACAGCTATGCAGATCGGCCCATTTTATGGGCTGATCATTGGCATTGACCACTATTCCAACCTGCGGCAACTTCACAATGCGGTGAATGATGCGCGGACTGTTGCGTCGGTACTCCACGGAGAGTATGGCTTCGAGACTCAGCTCCTGTTGGATGCGACCCGCTCGCAAATTATGACGGCACTCAGCCGCTATCGCAGAACGCTCTCAAGTGATGCCAACCTGCTTATCTATTACGCTGGTCATGGCCATCACGATCGTGATTCGGACAGGATCTACTGGATGCCGGTTGATGCCGAACTCGAGAGTTCCGCCAACTGGCTGCTTACAGATGACGTCACCAGCGAAATCCGCGCCATTCCCGCGCGCCACGTGTTGGTGGTTGCCGATAGCTGTTATGCCGGCGGCATGAGCCGCGATATCGGCAACGTGTTCGCACCTCGCGAGCGCAAAGCATTCCTCGAGAAAATGGCGACCGGAAAATCGCGCAACCTGCTTTCAAGCGGAGGTGACGAGCCCGTTACAGATGCTGGAGGCGCAGGCGGCCACTCTCGTTTTGCAGCCGCTCTCCTGGAGGGTCTGCGCAACATGCAGGACCAGCCGTTCACCGCAACCGAGTTGTGGGCTCAATTTATTCAAGTTGCCGTCGCAGGAAACTCCGAGCAGACGCCGGAGTATAGCTACATCCACAACTCTGGCCATCGGGCCGGAGACTTCGTTTTTCTGCGTCATAAACCCTGATCGGACCAGGCAGTCACGGAAGAACTCAGCGTGAGGCGGGCCCACGCGTCAGCCGATGGAGTCGCCGGGAAGCAGGTTTCTCACCGGGCTTGACGCCCGGTCCGGAATGACAAAGAATTGAGTGGGGACTTGCCAGCTTTCTCTGGGAGCCCAGCATCAGAAGACTCGCAGGGCGGGGGCGATTTTTCTGTGGGGGTGGGGCTTTACGATGATCCGCACGTCCTGATCGAGGGCGACGAGGAAGCGCAGAAGGCGCTCCACGGAGAATTGCCGGAAGTCGCCGCGCAGCATCCTAAAACAGAACGCAGTTTCCTCGCCAGGCTTGGCGCCCGATGAGGAACGACAAGTGTTAGTGAAAATGGCATCAAGTGATGCGCTGTAGAAAGCCTTTCCCGAGAACGCGGAGTTTTTCGCTGACGGTCAGGGTTACCTTGGCGGTGAAGACGTCGTACTGTCGGTTGGCGATTTTTTCCAGGAGCTTGCGGTAGATGTTAATCAGGACCCAGAGCGCGGGCTGGCTGTCTTCCGAGATGTAGGGGATGAGTTGCTCGCCGGCCTGATAGAGGGCTAGGGCGCGGTCGGCTTCGAGCGCCAAGAGAGGCCGGAAGCGGACGGGGTCTGGAGTTGTCAGCAGATCGGCGGCGGACAGTCCGAACTTCGCCAAATCTTCTTCCGGCAAATAGACGCGGCCCATGGCGGCGTCCTCTTTCACGTCGCGGATGATGTTAGTGAGTTGGAAAGCGAGGCCGCACTGCTCGGCCAGCGACTCGGCGGCGGGATCGCGATATCCGAAGATGTGAATGCAGACGAGGCCCACTACGGAGGCTACTCTGTAGCAATAAACCTTCAAGTCGTCGAAGGTGCGGTACTGGACCGTGAGGCCTGGGACGGTTACGGGAATTGAAGCGTCGGGCGTTTGATTGCCGGGTTCGGGATCGACGACGACGACATCCATTGCGGTACCCATGGCGAGTTCGTCGAGCAGGCCGGCGGGGATGGTGTATCGGCGCTGCGCGTCAGTGAGGGCCAGCAGGATGGGATCGTCGGTCGGCTCACCTTGCTGGGCGCGGTGGAATGCAGCGAGCCAGGTATCGAGTTTGAAGCGGCGTTCTTCGAGTGCGAGGGTGGGATCGTCGGCGATGTCGTCGCAGCGGCGCATGAATGCGTAGACGGCGCACAGAGCTTCGCGCTTACGCTTGGGCAGAACCAGAAAGGCGTAGTAGAAATTCCTGGCGTTGGTGCGGGTGATGCCGCGGCACACCGAATACGCCATGGTGAGCTGCGCTGGAGCTGGGGTCCACGGGATCAGGACTTGCTGTGCTCCAGCGCTCATAATAATTCCCCCCGGAGTTTCCCCAAGGCAGCGCGGGCCACCAGCGCCAGCTTGCGCGGCTTGGAAATTACGGGGCGATGGCCGAGAACGGCGAAATTTTGGCGCTCGATGGCATTCAGGATTTCCTGGCCGCCGCGGGTGAAGAGTTCGATATCAACCGCCAAGTCCTTGCTGACTTTGCTTACCAGGGGGAGGCCGCGGTCAAACCATTCGCGGGCGCGGGTTACTTCACACTTCATCATCTCGCGGAAGGCTGGGGTGTTGCGGTTTTGCTGAATGTCTTGCTCGGTGACCGAGAAGCGGCGCAAGTCTTCGAGTGGGAGATAGATTCGTTCTTTGGCGTAGTCGACGGTGACATCCTGCCAGAAATTGGCCAACTGGAGGGCGGTGCAGGTGTAGTCGGAGAGTTGTTGGCGCTCGGGGTCGTGATAGCCGCAGAGGTAGAGGACGAGGTGGCCCACGGGATTCGCCGAGTAGCGGCAGTAGGCGAGGACATCGTCGAAGGTTTCGAAACGGGTGACGGTCTGGTCCTGGCGGAAGGCGATCAGGAGGTCGGAGAATTCGTGCTTGGGGATTTCGAATTTGCGGACGGTTTCGGCGAGGGCGACAAAGACCGGGTGGCGCGGGTTGCCGGAATAGCAGGCATCGAGTTCTAGTTGCCATTCATCGAGCAGGGCCAGGGCCGCGGTTCGGTCGCCGACTTCGTCGCCGAGGTCGTCGGAGATGCGGCAGTAGGCGTAGACATTGAGGAAATCCTGGCGCAGGTGTTTGGGAAGGAACCAGGTCGCTACGGAGAAATTTTCGTAGTGGGTGCGGGCGAGGCGGCGGCAGTATTCGCGGGATTCATCGAGCGACGGGGGTATGGGCGGGATGGCGTATTCGGCGGGCAGGCGATTCCAGCCCGAGGAAGCAGCGGGCGCAGGTTGAGAACTAGTGGCGGTTGGGCTCATGGGCCTAGGAGCGTCTTTAGTGTCGCGCAAAAAACTGAGCGCGGTGGGAACTCCTTGCGCCGCCTTCGGCACTGCAAGCATGCAAGGGATCCTTCGACTTCGCAAGACGCGCACTGCGTGCGCGTCTTACTTCGCTCAGGATGACAGTACGTTCTTGACAGTCTACTTTTCGTTCCGATGCTTCGATCAGTGGCCGGGAATGATGGCCGTTTTGATGTCGCCGCCGCGGTTCAGCATGTGGCGAAGGACCTGCTGGAGTCGCGACAGCGGGGCTTCGCCGGTGATGTAATCCGTCGGCCGGATTTTCTTCGCGGCGATCAGGCCGAAGGCGCGGCGCACGGTTTCCGGAGTGTGATGGAAAGTAGCTTTCAGCGTGATTTCCGAATAGTGCAGGCGATTGGTATCGAGCTGCACTTTGGATCCGCTGGCGCATCCGCCGAAAAAGTTTACGGTGCCGCCTTTGCGGACCATTTCCACTGTCCACTCCCAGGCTTCGGGACGTCCCACTGCCTCGATCACGACATCACAGCCGCGCTTCTGTGGAGTGAGCGCGCGCACGGCCTCAATCACGTTGGGAACTTTGGTGGTCTGAACAATTTCGTGAGCGCCCATGTGCTTGGCGGCGACGACCTGTTCGTCGCGCTTCACGACGGCGATCACGTTGCAGCCGATGGCGCGGGCTACCTGGACGAACATGAGTCCGATGGGGCCGCCACCGATGATGGTGACCGTGTCACCGATCTCAACTCCGGTTTCGTGCAGGCCGCGCAGGACGCAGGCCAGAGGCTCCGTCATGGCCGCGTCTTCGAAGCTCACGTTTTGCGGGATCACCAGCATGTTGGCTTCAACGATGCGGCGCGGGACGCGGATGTATTCCGCATAGGCTCCATTATTGAAGAGCAGGTCTTCGCAGAGATTTTCCTGATGCTTGGAGCAGTAGAAGCACATCTGGCAAGGGGCGGAATTCAACGCCACCACGCGCTGGCCCTTCTTGAAAGTGAGGACGCCCTCGCCGACTTCCTCGACCACTCCGGCCAACTCGTGTCCGAACAGCGCGGGTGGCACGATCATGCGGGCGTGGTAGCCGCGCTGGTAGACCTTGAGGTCGGTGCCACAGGTGAGCGCAACCTGCACCTTGACCAGGACCTCGCCCTTTTCAACGCGAGGGATGGGCACTCGTTCAATCTTGAGATCTTCTTTGCCGTACAGGACGGCAGCCGTCATTTTTCCATTCACTGATTGCTTCCTTGCCCTCAGGGGCTAAAGCCCCGACTTCTTAAAGGCCCTTACGGCACGGCTAAAGCCGTGCCGTTCCCGATCTACTGATCAAACACATTTCATTCAGACCCAGGCCATCCCGGGCTGAATTACGACTTTCATCGACGCAGGCTGCGGATGAGCCGCGAGTTCCAACGCTCGTGTAGCTTCGGGCAGCGGAAACCGATGACTGATCAACTGTTCCAAATCCATTTCGCGGTTCATCACAAATCGAACCGACTCCTCCTGCAAATCCACCGAGGCGCTATAAGAGCCGACCAGCGCCTTCTCATCGACGCAAATCGCGGCCGGATCGATGACCACTTCTCCCCGCTGCGTTTGCGCGAATAACAGCACGCGCCCGCCGGGACGGGCCGCATCCATCGCGGGACGAATCAGGGCATTGCTGCCCACAGCCAAGATTACAGCGTCGACCCCTCGGCCTTCGGTCTGCTGCCGCACAGAACGAACCGCGTCCTGTTGCGACGCATCGATCAAACTCTTGAATCCAAGGCTTTTAGTTATTCTAAGCCTCTCGGGATACAAATCGGAAGTAATAACCGTGGCCCCTGCCCTACGCGCCAGGACACTTAGTATGATGCCGATGGGCCCCTGCCCGATGGCTAACACGGTCTCGCCGGGTTGCAGGCGGAGGGCTTCAATCCCTTTCATGCAGGTGTTCACAGGCTCCACGAAGCAGGCCTGCTCGAAGGAGACTGCTTGGGGGATCTTTACGGTTCCTTGTTCGACGATCCAATCCATCACGCGAACGTATTCCGCGAAGCCTCCGCCGGAAGGCTCGAAGCCGGCGGTGCAGCCAACTTTCTTGTAGGTTAGGCACTGAGCAAAAGTCTTGTGCTGGCAGTAATAACATTGGCGGCAGGGGATGTGATGAAAGACCACGACCCGGTCGCCGGGCGCGAACTTCTTCACGCCGGCGCCTACAGCCGCCACCACACCGGAAGTTTCATGGCCGAAGATGCGCGGGGCGGAGTGAGATCCCGAAGCGATCTTTTTCAGGTCGGTGCCGCAGACGCCGCAGGTGTGTACGCGCAACAGTAACTCGCCGACGCCAATCTCAGGGACCGGAACCGTTTCGAGGCGGACGTCGTTGACTCCACGGTAAACCGCCGCCAGCATGGTCGCGGGAATCGACTGGCTGCGGTCTTCGATTGCGAGTTGTCCGGCAATGCCCATCAGAGGTTAGATGATCCCGGCTCGGCGTGCGCTTCACGCGCCATCTTCAACGGGACTATCGATTAAGCACCTGCGAGTTATTTCCCGGAACCATCTGGATTTCTGGGATCCGCATTTCTGAACTCCACCGCCAACGTCATCGAATCGAGATAAGGCGAATCCGGCGGCGTGAAATGATATGCCTTCACCTGAAGCACCACATAAAAACTGTCCACTTTGATGATTCGCTTCGCGCCCACGGGAACGCGGGCAAAGTTGCCGGGCTCCAGCCGCCACAAAGCATTCTTGACATCGTCGGACGGCATTTGCGAAGTCAGCAGCACGTTATCGTAAATGGGATGGTGCAGGTCGGCCAACTTCACTTGCCAGGAGGTGATCTTGGTATCGCCCTCGGGGCCTTGCGGGACGATCGAAAAGGTGTAACGGTCGGCGCCCTGCAAATCTTTAATGCGCTCCCGGTAAACGGAGTTTTGCGGCGTGAGTTTGGCCTCAAAGGTCTGTTCCATGACGCGGGTCGCGCCTTGGCGGAAGCTTTCCGCATAGACCGACGTGGCCGTCGATTGCGCGGCCAGAGGGACCGTCACGCAGAAAACGAGCGGAACCAGCAGGCGCAGTTTCATTTGCGACTCCCAGCAGGCAATTCGCTTGTGACGGCGTTGGGGTGAGGAGGCGTGAGTAGTTGGGATGATTCGGTCATATCTTGTTTTAGGCGCTCGAGCTTTAGGCGCTCGAGGTGGTGGCCCAACGCCCTTGCGGCTTTGCGGCTGTTGTTGGCAAGCGCGGCGACGCGAGCCCACAGCCATGGCCGCAGGCTCACAAAGAGCGCAAGGCTCGTTGTGCTGAAGCGGCCTTGTGCGTCAATGAAACGGGCCATGTGCGGCATTTCAAAATTTGATTCATCGGAGATTACTTTGATCGCGCCGAACTTGATGGCGTGGGCGCGGGCTGCGGCCGCCACGCCAGCCGCTTCCATGTCCACGGCCCGCGCTCCGTACGCTTGAGCCAGGTTCGATTTTTGCCCGGCACCGGCGACTGCCGTGAACGTCACGAGCACACCTTCTCCATTCCCGCCTTCGAGCTTGACGCGGCTTCCGTCGCGAGCATCAATCACGAGAGCCGGTCTGAAAATATCTGCTACGTGCAAAGACGCATCGAGCGCGCCCGCAAATCCGACCGACAGCACCTGCGTGGGGCGGTACAACGCGAGCACTGCTTCGGCTGCGCGGCGCGATGCATCCACGCCGATTCCGCCACACACGACAACCATCTCATCGCATTCGAAGAAAGTAAATTTGCGGCCTTCGTACTCTTGCTCGGTACGGCGACAGCTCCGTGTCAGGCCGCTGACCTCGCGTTCGAGCGCGGCGACGATGGCGAGTCTAGACATAGCCGTTGGCTCGGAACCAATCGACTGCACGACGCAACGCCGCATCCGCGGGGACGGTCTTCCATCCCAGCTCGCGCCCCGCTTTGTCGGAGCTGGCCCACATCTTCTTCTTTCCCATGCGGACGGTTTCGATGGTGGCGCGCGGCTCGCGTCCCAGCAGGCGGCCAGAGAGCGTCTCATCCACTGCGCCGGCTGCGTAGGCGACGAAGTAGGGGAGTTTCACTTTCGGCGACGGCAGGCCGGAGATCGCGCCCAGCTTGTCGAGAATCTGTTTCAACGTGAGGTCCTCACCACCCAGAATGTACCGTTCGCCGCTCTTGCCTTTCTCGAGAGCGGCAATGTGTCCGCGCGCGCACTCCCGGACATCGACCAGATTTAGTCCCGTTTCAACATAGGCGGGAAACTTGCGCTTCAGAAAGTCTACGACGATTCGTCCAGTGGGAGTTGGTTTGATATCCTGCTCGCCAACAGGGGTGGTGGGATTCACCGTGACGACGCGCATGCCGCTACGGCCAGCTTCCAGCGCCAACTGTTCGGCCATAAATTTCGAGCGCTTGTAATGGCCGATCATGTCGGCCAGCGAGACGGGAGAATCTTCGTCGGCGGGACGGCCGTTGCCGGTGAAACCCATGGTGGCCACGCTCGACGTGTAGACCACGCAACGGACAGTGTTCTTGTTCTTGCGCGCAGCTTCAAGAATTGCCCGCGTGCCTTCCACGTTAGAGTGATACATTTCCGCCGGGTCGCGCACCCAAAGCCGGTAGTCGGCAGCCACGTGAAAGATTACCTCGCAGCCGGACATCGCTTTTTCGAGCGATGCGGAATCGCGAAGATCACCAGTGACGGTTTCGGCTTTCAGGCCTTCCAGATTCTTCAGATTGCTTGTCGGGCGAACCAGCAGCCGCAGGTCGGCTCCCTGGTCCGATAAGGCGCGGGCCACGTGGGAGCCTAGGAATCCGGTTGCGCCGGTGACGAAAGCTAGCATGATTCAGCAGTTAGCGCTGGACGGTTAGAAGCTGGCACTTAATCCGTAATTGGAATTCCCGATTGGGGGACAACTGGGTGAGATGCACCGGACGCCTCAGCTCCCGCAGGTAGTCTCCCAGCTCCTCGTGCGCGGCTTCCGCCCGTCTCACTCCCACCCGCCTCCAACCTCGCCACACAGGCAGAGTATTCCTCGGTCCCCAACGGCCGCTTGGTGTTATATCGCTGCTCCGGCGAGTAGGGGAAGTTCTTCGCCAGATGTTGCAGCAGCAGCTTGCTGATCCTGGCCGCGTGCCACCACGCCGTGTAATACACAACGCAATTGTCGAACTCCGTTATGCGGCTCATGTCGCACTCATCTACGTTTACAAAGTTCCAGTTCGACGCCGCAATTATCGCGGTCCCCAGGTCCACACCCGACAGATCCATATCGCGCAAAACCAAGCCCGACAGATCCACTGACACTCCAGCAGGCGCAGCGTTGTGAAGCAGCCCCGCCAGTTTGCTCGACAAGAACGATTGTTGCTCACTGTACAACTGGAACAGCTTGCGATCCTTTTCACTCAGCTTCGCCGTATCAGACGACGCCGTCTGCTCATCCCATATCGGAGTAGCAATCAGGAAGTACGAGGAATCCACCTCCTTGCACAGCCTCCGGATCTGCGGCATGTTGTCGTAGGTCAACGGATTCAGCATCTCCATGTACAGCGTCTGAAACTCGGCCATGGTCTCCCGCGCCAGGAGCATGGTCACCGCCGTCTCCAAAACCCACGACCGGTAGGGCTCTTCGCGGAAGGTATTAATGAGGGCTGCTGCCGTCGAAATCCTCTCCGAGGTCTGAAGGTCCTTCAGCGCGTCCGTGAACCGTTGCTTCTCCTTCCGCTTGGCTTCGGCCTCAGCCATGGCTCGCCTGTCGTCCCTTTCGATCTTTTTTTGTCTAGCGTCCTCCGCGGCCTCTATTCGTCTGTCCCGCCGCTCGCGCTGCGCCTGCTGTATCTGGAAGATCAGCGTTCCCGCCAGAATCAGGGTCGTAAAAAGCGGAGTGAACGCGATGAACGTTTCTTTCCAGTGGCTGCCCTGTGAGTTCTGCAAATCCCATCTCAGTTTTTCCCGCTCCAGCGCCAGCTTCTCTGCGTTCGACCGCGCCTGTTCCAATCCAGCAGCCTTCTCCAGCAACACAGCTCCCTTCGCCACGTCGTCTGGCACGCCGCTCGCAATCAACCGATCCGCCGTCGCACGAATCTCCGCCGCCTCTCGCCTGGCAGCCGCGTCCCGAGCATCCTCAGCATTCTGGGCCCACGTCAGCGCACCAAGCCCACCTAACAACAGCAACGCCCACCGCGTCATGCGCTTCATCCGCATGTTCCCGTTGGTTGTTCCAGCAATTCGCATCAGGTGCAACTTTTCTCCATGACCTTGGCATACGTCGTCAGCGCCAGCAGCGGGAAGTATTGGCGGTAGAGGTGATACTTCAGATAGAACACGCGGGGGAAACCGGTGCCGGTGAAGAACGGCTCGTCCCACGATCCATCTTCCCTTTGCGTGCGCAGCAGGTAGGCGATGCCGCGGGCCACGGAATCGCTGCGGGTGTCGCCGACCGCGAGGATTCCTAGAATCGCCCACGCGGTTTGCGACGGGGTGCTGTCGCCAACGCCGCGCAGGGTTGGATCGTCGTAGGAGCCCACGGTCTCGCCCCAGCCGCCATTTGGATTTTGCACCATGCGCAGCCACTCTGCTCCCTGCTGGATGCAGGGTTCGTGGTTGTCCATACCAATCGCTTCAAGGCCACGGAGCACTAACGCTGTGCCGTAGATGTAGTTCACGCCCCAGCGTCCGAACCAGCTTCCATCGGGCTCCTGTTCGTCGCGGATGAATTGGATCGCCCGCTTCACTGCTGGATGGTTCTTGTCGTACCCGTAGGTCGCCATCATCTCAAGGATGCGGCCGGTGATATCCACCGTGGCCGGGTCGAGCATGGCGTTGTGGTCGGCAAACGGAATGTGCTGGAACACCATTTTGTCGTTGTCTTTATCGAAGGATGCGAAGCCGCCGTTCTTGCACTGCATCGAGAGGATCCAATCGATGGCCCGCTGCACGGATTCGCGCTGGTAGCGGCCATTGGGATGCTCGACGCGGCTCAGAGCCAGACAGACCATCGCGCTGTCATCGACGTCCGGATAAAACTCGTTGTTGAATTCGAAGTACCAGCCGCCGGGTTTGCCCTGCTTGTTCTTGATTTGCCAGTCGCCGGCATTGCGGACCTGTTTCTGCAGAATCCAGTCAGCGCACTTGACCATACGGGGATCATTCGCAGGCACCCCGGCTTCGCCGAGAGCGAACATGGCGTAGGCGGTGTCCCAGACAGGAGACATGCAGGGCTGCATGCGGAACGTATCCTCCCCGTTTACTCGCTCCTCGATCCCCAGCTTTTCAAATTCATCAAGCGCCCGGATCACCTGCGGATCGTCGAGAGAATATCCCTGACAGCGGAGGGCGATGATGGCGTTCATCATCGAGGGATAAATTGCGCCCAGGCCGTCGCTCATTTCTAAACGCTCGAGCATCCATTTTTCGGCTTTCTTCAGGGCGATAGAGCGCAGCGGCCGGATGTGGACGCGCTCGAACCAGTGCGTCATGCGATCGAGACAGAGAAAGAAATTGCGCCACGAAAAGATCTTCTTGGACCAGCGGAGGTGCATGTGCGACCCGGCGATGCCGCCGACGAACAGCTCTTCGACGCCCATCTCCCGCGGAATCTTCTTGAACGGCTTTTTGGCGTAGCAGATGGAAAGCGGCACCAGGATGGCGCGCGACCACGATGAGATTTCGTAGATGTTGAACCAGAACCAGTTAGGAAACAGGACGATCTCCGGCGGAATTGCGGGGACGGCATCGTAGTCGTACTGTCCAAAGAAGCACAGATAGATCTTGGTAAATGTATTGACTTCGGTCACGCCGCCGAGTTCGAGGATTTTCTTGCGGGCGCGCTGGAGGACGGGATGATTGGCATCGTATCCTGCGAGCTTGAGGCCGAAGTATGCTTTCACTGAGGCGCTGACGTTGGACGGGCCGGCGGCGTAGATGCTCCAGCCACCGTCTTCATTCTGATGCTGGATGATCCAGTTTGCGGCTTTCTGAAAGCGAGCGGGGTCGCCGGTGCCGAGCAGTGTGTGCAGCAGGATGTAATCGGACTCGAGTGTGGTGTCGGCTTCGAGTTCGCCGCACCAGTAGCCGTCGTCATGCTGCTCCGAAAAAAGAAGCTTGCGGGCGGCGTCCACGGCAGTGCCCACACGGCTGGCCAGACCGTCGATTTTTCCGAAGCGAAGTTGGGGTGCGGAAGCTATATGGGAGTCAGGGGAGTTTGTGTCCATCAATTATGCGGCTCCGTTAATCCGCGGTAGCACTGGCCGGAGCGGCCGCGATGGCCTCGACAATCTCCGGCGGCAGCCCGAAGCGGACGTTTTCCGGCATCACTTCGAGTTCCTGCACGTTGTCGAAACCTTTGGTGGCCAGAAATTTCATGGTTTCCTCCACCAGGCACTCTGGCGCGGAAGCGCCGGCCGTGAGCGCGATGGTCTTCACGTCTGTCAACCAGTCGGCCTCAATGTCTTTGTAACTATCGATAAGGTGCGAGTTCGTGCCCAGGTTCCGTGCGACCTCGACCAGACGATTCGAGTTTGAACTGTTTTCCGAGCCCACCACCAGTAGCAAGTCAGCGTCGGAGGCTACCTCTTTCACCGCGACTTGCCGGTTTTCCGTCGCATAGCAAATATCCTGTGCCGCCGGGCCTTTGATGTTGGGAAACTTCTTCTTCAGGGCGGCGATGATGTCTTTGGTTTCGTCGAGGCTGAGTGTGGTCTGCGTGAGATACGCGACGCGGTTCGGATCGGGCACCGTCAGCGACTTCACCTGCTCGGGGTTCCCGACTACTTGGGTGACCAGCGGAGCCTCGCCCAGCGTTCCGACCACTTCGTCGTGATCGTGGTGGCCGATCAGGATCAAAGAATAGCCTTCCTTGGCAAACTTGACGGCTTCTACGTGGACCTTGGTGACCAGCGGGCAGGTAGCGTCGATCACGCGCAGGCCGCGGCGGGCGCTGTGCTCGCGCACTTCCGGTGAGACGCCGTGGGCGCTGTAGATGACGCGCTCGCCGTTGGGGACTTCGTCTTCGCTATCGACGAAGATGGCCCCTTTGCCGCGCAGTTCGTCCACCACAAAGCTGTTGTGAACGATCTCTTTGCGCACGTAAATCGGCGGCCCGAAGGCTTCGAGCGCGATGCGGACTACGTCGATGGCGCGCACCACACCGGCGCAGAACCCGCGCGGCTTTAACAAAAGCAAGGTCTTTCCCTGACTATTTGGCAATATCAAACTCCCGTTGTTGTGATGGCCTTAATGATTGTCCCCAGAACATTTAAGATGCAAAATCAGAGCGCGAAACCTGTACGGTCAGGGTACACGAACCCCATTGTGGCGATAGTAATAAACTACCGGAAAGTACCCTTGTGGTCAACGTAAGCCAAAGAAACGGCGGGGATTAGCAGTGGATGGTAAGAATTCAATGGTGGACGGTATCGGTGAGAAAACTACTCCCATCCCTCCAACTCTTCCGGGGGTAGGGGCTCGAAAAACTCAGGCCCGATTTTGATCTTCCCTTTCCAGGCACCGGGCTTGCGTTCAAGCTGCTCTTTCTCGATCGCCACCAGGCGCACTACGGGCTTCTTCCCTCGCACGATGACAACCTCCTCGCCCTGGAGGCCTTCTTGATCAGCCGCGAGAGTTGCGCCTTCGCCTGTTGGATGGTGACTGTCGCCATCTGATCATGTTAAATCACTCTGATTGGCCAAACCAGTGACTTATGGCTAGTGGTGGGCTGTTTGGACTCTGTTGGCTCCGTGGTATGATCTCGCCCTCCCCTAATTCCCCGCCGGAGGCATGTCCCATGTACAAGACTCTAACCGTCGCTGTTCTTCTGCTGGCAGCTTTTGCATTCACCTCAGGCAGCAGGTCTGCCGACGCTTCTCCCGTCACTTCTGTCAGTGCGCCCATCGTTGCGAAAGGTAAGGTGCTCAATCAAACCGTTCCTATCCCGACTACAACGATTTTCACGCCTGTGCAGACTGGACTCTATCGGCTGTCGGTTTATGGCACCCTGACCACGGGCGCGCAGAATACCAACTCCAATTGGTTATTTAGTCCAATTTGGATCGACGATTCAGGAGTTTCTTCCAGCGCGGGCCAAATTCTGTTTTCCAATAACGGACAGCAAGGATCGTTCTTTTGGAGCCAAGTAAATACTATTGGCGCTTCAATTGTCATCGAGGCCAAGGCTGGGACTGCGATCAGTTACAACGTGACGCAGGGCGGGCCGCCAGACGGTAGTGTCTATTCCCTCTACTACACGCTTGAGCGGCTGCAGTAGTTAACTCTTTTGGCATGGTTAGCCAGCTTCAGAACCGCCACTACCAGACGATGGCTTGGTTTGATTTTGGGGTGGCCGTATGTGCAGGGGAGGTCCCTCGTCCCGCTGATGAAAACGCGGGACGTCGGGATGACGCCGCTAAGAATCTCTAACGCTTCGTCAGCTTCCAGGTTCCGTTGAACAACGTAGTGGCATTCTGGCCGCCGAACATGACGAGTTGCTGGCTGGATTCGTCGTAGGCCAGTCCCAGCGACACGCGCCCTGGAGGATTGATCTGCGGGGTAAGCTTCAACCAGTCCGTGCCGGTCCAGACCCAGGTTTCGCTAAAGTTCGAGCTGTCGAATCCGCCTGTGATGATGACTTGTTGCAAGGCGGTATCGTAGGTCGATCCGAGATAGTAGGTGATATCGGGCTGCGTGACGGGAAACTGCTCGGTCCAGTTCGTTCCGTCAAAGGTCCAGGTGTTGAGGGGATTTAGATCTCCCAGGCCGCCCCAGAGCACGACGTTCTTGTGCACTGGATCGTATACGGCAGTGCCAGCGCCTCGAGCATAAGGGTTTGTCGTACAAGGCACTTGAATCCAGTCGCTCCCGCTCCACCGCCAGGTTATGCCCTGAAAGAGAAAGCCGTCGAAGCCTCCAAACTGATCCACACGGCCGCTGAGAGGATCGTTGAAGAGCATGGGTAGCGTGACCGCAGTGGGCACTGTGGCCGGGTTGGCCTGAGTCCACGTGCTGGTGGCGCCATCCCACAGCCAGGTGTCGCCGAGATAGTTCGACCCGTCAAATCCGCCGAACAGAACCACTTTGCCGGTGACGCGATCGAAGCCGATACCCGATGCAGCACGTGGGGACGGGGCATTTGCGGTGGCGATCTTCGTCCATGTAGTGCCATCCCATGTCCAAGTGTCGTTGAGATAGCTGGTGGCATCGTAGCCGCCAAAGAGAATAATTTTCTGGCTCACGCCGTCGTAAACCATGGCCATCGCTCCGCGGCCGGAGGGCCAGTTGGGAGGACTGATTTTGAGCCAGTGGGTCGCCGGGTCGGCGGCGAGCGATAGAGAAGTCAGCCCGACCAAAAGAGTCGCAACCGCTACGTAAGACAAATAATTTCGTCGGTGATTGTGCAAGAGGTGTCCTCGTCCACTGAAATGAACTGCGAAGGAGGAGAACCATAACAAAGCGCCGAATTTTCAGCTAGAGCCAAAAGGCTCTCCCGGCCGGTGGGCTAACGCGAAGAAATCGACCAATGACTTGAACGCATTGCCGCAGTTGCGCCGTCAGCCATTCGATTTGATCATTTGTTCCGCGTGCTTGCGCGAAGTGTCGGTCAGCTTGGCGCCGCTGAGCATGCGGGCGACTTCCTCGGTGCGCTCTTCGCCCGCAACGGCGCGGATGATGATACGCGTGCGGCCGCCTCGTTCCTTCTTTTCGATTACGAAGTGATGGTCAGCGAAGGTGGCGATTTGCGGCAAGTGCGTAACACACAGCACCTGATGGGAGCGGGCCAGGGCTTTCAACTTCCTGCCAACGGCTTCGGCGGCGCGGCCTCCGATGCCGGTATCGATTTCGTCGAAGACCAGGGTACGCTGGGCGGCACGACGTTCGGCCGGGTTCGTGGTGCTAGCTTTCGCGGGCGAGGGCCCCTTCGGCTGTCGCTCAGGGCAGGTCCGCGCCACACGCTCCGATCCCGCTTCCACGCTCACCTTCAGCGCCAGCATCACGCGGGACAGCTCTCCACCCGACGCGATGTGCTCCAGCTGACGCATTGGCTCGCCGGGGTTGGTCGCAATCATGTAGACCACTTGGTCGATTCCAGTCGGGGTCCAGTTCCCTTCTTGCTCGCCCTTTGACATCTCGATGCGAAATGTCGACTTCATCGCCAGGTCGCTGATTTCCGCCTCGACCAGCTTCTCCAGTTTCCGCGCCGCTTCTTCGCGCTTTTTCGAGAGCGAGCGCGCTGCGCGTAGATATTGCTCGGCGGCCTGCGCCAGTTGGACACGCAGGTCGCGCAGGATTTCGTCCTTGTTTTCAATCTCCGAAAGTTTGCGGGCCACATCGGCTCCGAAAGCGATCACATCCTCGAGGGTCGGACCATACTTCCGCTTCAGCCGGTCCAGCAACGCGAGACGGTCTTCGACCTCCGCCAGATGTTCGGGCGAGGCATGAATGCCGCCGGCGTAATCGCGCAGCGTCGCTCCTACATCCTCCACGCTGATGCGCGCGGTCTCAAGAGCTGCGAGAGCTTCCTGAAACCTGGGCTCGTAGCGCGCCAGCTCCTCGACTTGCTTTTGCGCCGCCCGCATCGAGGAAGACGTCGAACCGTCGCCCTCATACAGCAGATCGAAAGCCTGCATGGCAGCGTTGTAAATCTTTTCTGCGTTGGCGAGGACACGCTTCTCGGTTTCGAGTTGCTCGTCCTCGCCGGCTTGCGGCTTGGCCTCTTCAATCTCCCGGCGCTGAAATATCCACAAATCGACCAGGCGCAGGCGGTCTTGCTCACCATGTTCCAGCTCTTCGATGCGCTCGCGAATTCCCTTCCACGATTCGTATGCCGCTGCCACGGGCCCGACCAGGCTTCCCGCAAACCCATCCAGCAACTCCAGGCGGGCTGGAGCGCTGAACGATAGAATCGATTCATTCTGCGCATGGATGGTCGCCAGATGCGGCGCGAGCTGCCGCAGGACAGCGACTGTTGCCGCCTGATTGTTCACGAACACGCGGCCCTTGCCGCCCGCCGCAATTTCGCGGCGGACAATCAGAGAACCATCTTCCGATTCATCCAGGCCATTGTGTTCGAGTACGCTTTCGATCAAATCTCCGGCACTACCTTCGCCTTCGAAAACAGCCGAGACTACAGCACGCTCCGCACCCGCGCGAATCACTTCAGTGGAGGCCTTTTCGCCGAGCAGTAGGGCAAGGGCATCGATCAGAATGGATTTCCCGGCGCCCGTCTCTCCGGTCAGCAGGTTCAGCCCGGAGGCGAACTCCACCGCCGCGTTGTCGATGACCGCGTAGTTCTCCAGTCGCAACTCAACAAGCACGGGCGTCCTCGATTGACGATGCTGAAGTTTTGCGCAGCATACCATGAAAACAGGCGCGCAATCTGTTTCGTTAGATCGAAGCCCTCATCCCGAATGTTCCACCGAACAAGAAAGCCACGGCCGGTCCGAATCAAGTTTTATTTCATCGAAAGGCTGCACTTGGGTGAAAGAAGTCCACGAAAAATGCGCGTACACGTTATGCTTCAGATACGTCTCTAAAATCCCTTGGCTCTCATCATCTATAATCCAAAAAAGGAATCCTCTAAACCCGATGCAATTTCCCTCTTTGCTGGCACTCTTTGTTGGCGGCGAAATCTTCGATCTTCTTTCCACCACTGGCGCCGTCGCCAAGTTTGTCCTGCTCACGTTGCTGGCGTTCAGTCTCATTTCCTGGGCCATCATCCTTACCAAGTGGAGCTTGCTTCGCCGTGCGCGCCTGCAAAGCGGACGATTCCTGCGCGCGTTTCGCAAAGCCCAGCGCTTGCAGGATATTGCCACGGTCGCGGATCAGTTCCGTCCCAGCCCGCTGGTGGGCGTTTTCGACGGTGGATTTCAGGAATACAAACGTCAGCTTTCTGGCCCCGGCGCCTCGCTCCGAAGCCTTACCGCAGTGCAGCGCGGCATGCAGATCGGAGCGTCGGAGGAGATCACGCGCCTCGAGCGCAACGTTCCCTGGCTCGCCATCACCGCCGCAGTCACCCCGTTTATCGGCCTCTTTGGAACGGTCTGGGGCATCATTGACGCTTTTCACGGCCTCGGAACCGCCGGGGGTGCAACTCTGCGGGCGGTCGCTCCGGGCATTTCCGAAGCTCTTATTACCACCGCCGCCGGACTCGCCGCCGCCATTCCTGCCGTCATCGCCTACAACCTCATCGGCAACTCGATCCGCGTGTTCGCCGCCCGCGGGGACGACTTTTCCCTGGAAGTTCTTAACGCCATTGAAAGCATGCAGCCGCAGCCCGCGGTCGAAGTGAGGCGCTGATGGCTTTCACCTCCTCCAACGGCCGCACCCAAACCGCGCTCGCTGACATCAACATCACTCCGCTGGTCGATGTCGTTCTCGTCCTGCTCATCATCTTTATGGTGACCGCGCCTGTCTTGCAGTCGGGCATTGAGGTCAGCGTACCCAAAACGCGCACCGTCAAGGAAATCAGCGAAGAACGCACAGTCATCACCATCAACAAGGATCAGCGCGTCTTCCTCGGCAACGACGCCGTAAACATCAACCAGATCGCCGCCAAGCTGCGGCAGAAGATTCGCGACCCCCGCAACCAGTTCATCTTTATTCGCGCCGATGAGAACGTCCCTTTCGGCGCGTTCGCCACCGTCATGGACGCGGTGAAGCAATCGGGAATCACCAACGTGAGCATCGTCACTCAGCCCCTCGAGCAAGGTGGGACGACACAAAATGGCGTCAAACCCTGAAATATTTTTCGAGCATGACAGTTGGGGACGCGCCCTCGCCTGGTCAGCGGGCTTCCACATGGCGCTCACCGGCCTCATCCTGATCTACTCCGTCATTTTCACCGGAGCACGGGGTGAAGGCTGGGGTGCGGGTGGCGGTGGTTCTGCCATGGGAGTCACTCTGGTCGGTACCGTTCCCTTGCCCGCCACGCACGCGGCCACGCAGAATGTTCTGGCCAATGAATCGAAAGGAGTGACCAAGTCTCAACCCAAGCCGGAGGAGAAAGAGCCCGACGCCATTGAGATTCAGGGCAAGAATTCCAAGATTAAGCCCAAGAAGACTCCCACTGTCACCATAGAAAAGCCACAGCCCGAGCCCGAGCCGGAAACCAATCAAGTTGCGTTCGGCGAAGGAGGTCCAGTCAGCGGACCTTATGGCAGCTTTAACGCCGGCGGCGCCAAAGGCGGCTTCGGTGTCAGCGGCGGCGCAGGTGACTTCGGCACAAGGTTCGCCTGGTACGTTCAGAACATCCAGCGGAAAATTTCTGAGAACTGGTTGAAGTACGAAGTCGATCCCCGGATCACCAGCGGGCAGCGTGTCTACATCACATTCGATGTGGCCCGCGACGGCCACCCCTATAACGTGCAGGTCGAACAGTCCAGCGGAGTGCCCTCGCTCGATGTATCGGCCAGCCGCGCCCTGCAGCGTATCGACACTTTCGGCCCGTTGCCGCCGGATTACAGCGGCAGCAAGATTTCAGTGGAGTATTGGTTCGATTACAGCAAGAAATAAACTTGCGAACTTATGCGCCAGGACGGCATCCATTAAGGGAGCATACACGACGGGAAAGCGGTAGGGCATCCACCTGATTATTCTTGAGGTTCCGTATTCGCGACTATGATGGATCGTAACTTGCCAATGAGAACATATCGGACTACGATATTGTCGTACGCAGTACCCTTTTGCTCGGGTTCGCGTAACCGCTCTAGACGGATGGACGATAGAAACAACAAAGCCCCGCATTCGGTTTCCGTTGGTTCCACTCCGATGAGCGCCCTGACTATTCTGGTTCTGCTCTACGCTTTCCTTGCTTCCAGTTCTTCGTTTGCCCAGGATTGGGTGCGGACTGGTTCCGGCCTTGGCGTAGATAAGGTCCGCCTCGCAGTTCCCGACTTCAAGCCCTCCGCCAGCGATGCCCAGAACACCCCGCTGCTGAAGACGTTTAATGATACGTTCTGGAGTGACCTGGACAACTCCGGCGTCGTCGAACTTATTTCCAAAAGCTTTTATCCTCTGCAAATTCCAGGTCAGCCCGCCGAAGTCACCTTCGGGCTCTGGAGCGCTCCTCCTCCCAACGCCGCCATGCTGGCCTTCGGCAACCTTGGCGTCGCCAATGGAAAAGTCACCGTTCAAGGCTGGCTCTACGACGTAAAGAATACCGCCTCGCCGCAGGTTCTGGGCAAGCAATATGCCGACGTCGCCACCGACGACGCGACCCGCGTCATCGCCCACAAATTCGCCGACGAAATTATCTTTCGTTTGGGCGGCGGCATTGCCGGCATTGCCGAAAGCAAAATCTATTTCGTCAGCGATCGCACCGGCCACAAGGAAATCTGGGTGATGGATTACGACGGCGCCAATCAGCGCCAACTGACACACCAGAACTCCATCTCTCTTTCGCCCCGCATCTCTCCCGACGGCTCCCGCCTTGCCTTCAGTTCCCTGACCAAGACCGGTTGGGACATTCTGATGTACTCGATCGACCTCAACCGTGTGGTCAGCTTTCCCCGCTTCGGCGGAACCAATCTTGCCCCTGCATGGTCGCCCGACTCCACCCGCCTCGCACTCTCGTCTTCCCACGGCGGCAGCTCCGAAATCTACGTCTGCGATGCCAACGGCGGCAATCTGCATCGCATGACCGACAACCGTGGTCCGGACGTTTCACCTTCCTGGAACCGCAAGACCGGGGCGCAAATCGCCTTCGTCAGTGGCCGCACCGGGTTGCCCCAGATCTATACCATGGAAGCCGACGGCACCAACCAGCAGCGCATGACCGATCAGGGCTACGCGGTTTCTCCCAACTGGTCGCCCAATGGACAGTTCCTCGCCTTGGCCTGGATCCGCAAATACGGTCCCGGCGAGCCCGGCGCTTCTGACATCTACCTGATGGACATTGCCAGCAAACAGTGGGTACAACTCACGCACGATGGCGGACGCAACGATTTTCCTTCGTGGGCGCCAGATGGCCGCCACGTCGTCTTTCAGTCGAGCCGCACGGGCAAGGAAGAGATATGGATGATGCTCGCCGATGGCACCAAACTGCATCAGCTGACTTTTACCGGACGTAATTCGCAACCGAACTGGAGTTGGAAATAAAAACACTTCGTCTGAACTCGAAGAGTGATTTTCGGGTTCGCAGGAGGATCTGAAACGTGAAGAGGATTGAAATGAGAGAGAAAAGCTTGAAGTCCGCCGCAACCGTGGTTGCCCTGACTGCTGTTCTGATGCTGGGCGCCTGCCACAAGAAAACAGCTCCGCCACCGCCCCCGCCACCCCCACCCGCGCCGTCGCCGACTGCGTCAATATCCGTGAGTCCAGACACCATTCAGAAGGGACAATCCGCCACTCTGACCTGGCAGACGTCCAATGCCACAGACGTGTCCATCGATGGCATTGGGGCGGTTCAGCCCAGCGGATCGCAGCAGGTCACTCCGGCCGACTCCGCCACTTATCATCTTGTCGCCAAAGGCACCGGCGGAACCCAGGAGGCGAGCACCCGCCTCACCGTGACCCAGCCACCCCCACCGCCGCCTCCTCCACCTGCTCCCTCGGCTACTGAGGCTGACCTGTTCGGGCAAGACATAAGAGACGTTTATTTCGACTACGACAAGTCTGCCATTCGCGCCGACCAGCAGGCTTCCTTGCAGGCCGATGCGCAATTCCTCAATCAACACTCCAGTATCAACTTCACGATTGAGGGCCATTGCGATGAACGCGGCTCCACGGAATACAACCTGGCGCTGGGCGACCAGCGTGCCTCGGCCGTGAAAAACGCATTGGTCGCGGCCGGAATCAGCGCCAGCCGCATTAAGACGATCAGCTATGGCAAGGAAAAGCCGTTCTGCTCGGAATCGAACGAAGCCTGTTGGCAGCAGAACCGCCGCGGCCACTTCGTCTATCAGCGGTAGACAGACCTCACTGCCTGGCCGGGTCACGGGACCCGGCCAGGCAGCTTCCCATCCACAAAGCCAAGAATCCGTCTAGAATGGGCTCAGGAAACTTTCGCTATGACTCTACGACGCTGTACCACTCTTCTCGCCCTGCTTTCCATTCTTTGGCTCACGGTCACCCCGGCTTGGGGCGTCAGCAAAGAAATGATCCAACTGCAAACTCAAGTCCAGCAACTCCAGGAGCAGATGACCGCCATGCAGCGCGGCTTCGACGAGCGCATGGGGGTGATGAAGAACCTGGTCGAGCAGAATACGGATGCGGTGAACAAGGCCACGGCCGCGGTTACCACGCTGCAAACTACACTGCAAAAACAGCAGGGTGACTCAGCTACGCACGTCGACCAGCTCTCCGGCCAGATCCAGTCGCTCAACGATACGCTCGACGAATTGAAGGCTCGCCTGGCGAAAGTAAGCAAGCAACTCGAGGACATGCAATCGTCGCAGCAGAGTCTGGCCGCGCAGCAGGCCACAACGCAGGCGCAGCAGCAGGCTGCCGCTTCGGCTCCTCCCCCGGACGTGCTTTACAACAACGCTTTGCGCGATTACAACGGCGACAAGAACGATCTCGCCATTCAGGAATTTTCTGACTACATCAAGTTCTATCCCAACACCGATCTCGCCGGAAACTGCTACTTCTATCTCGGCGAAATTCAATTCCGCCAGGGCAACTACCAGCAGGCCGCGAAAAGCTACGACCAGGTTTTGCAAAGCTTTCCGACCGGAAACAAAGCCGCTTCCGCGCAGTTGAAAAAAGGGTTTTCGTTGATTGAACTCGGCAAGCAGGACGATGGGGTAGCGGAACTTCGCCACGTCATCCAGCGCTATCCCAAGTCCAATGAGGCGTTGCAGGCCCGAGAGCGCCTGCGCAAATTGGGCGTGGCAACCCGCCCCGGCATATAGTTTCGTTGCTTCAGGAGTTTCTACCGTGACCAGGATTTCCGATAACGATCCCGACCGCGCCAAAGGCGCCACTGAAGGCGAGAAGCATGACCACGATGGCAACCTCGGCCTCTCTGAACAACTAGGCCACCGCGACCAGGACTCCCGAATCAAAGGCGCTGACACAGACTTTCCCGAGCCCGGCGAAAACCCCGAGCATTCTGGTGAAGCCAGCAAGTCAAAGGATTTTGCAAAGAAGACTGGAAAGAAGTGATCAATCGCTAGTGGTTAGAAGACCCTGTGCCCAAGTGGTGTGACTGGCCACTGAACACTGATCACTGGCCCCTGGCCACTGCTCTTAAATCGTCATCGCTCCGACTTCTTTTTCCACTTCAGCAATGTCGACCATGACGATAGCGTCCCAGGGACAGCCATCGAGGAAACAGCCATCCGGACCTTTGCTGAGGCACTTCTTGCAGCCGATACAGAGAATGGGATCGACCGCGATGCGCCCGAAGGGTGTGCTGTCTTCATCCGCCACCCAAAACATGCAGTCCTCCACAGGACAGTACTCAACGCAGGCAGGCGAGCCGGCGCATCCCGTGCAGCACTCGGTGATGACCGCCAGTTCCTTCGGCTTCTTCTTCCGCGGAGTGGTCAGGCCTTTGGACCTGGGTTCAGACTTCATCTCGTCGGGAACCATGCCGACGGCTTTGGTGGCGCCGGGTACAGGAGGCATGCGGCGATTATAACGTGAAGGGCGCGGATTGCGAACCAACTTTCGTTTCGAACACCACCCTCGCGGCCAGAAGGTTTTGAACTCTGGCTTCGCTTATAATTCGAATGTTCAATGTCTTACACTCCCCTGCAAGACGCAATTCGCGCGCAACCCGGGAATCAATCGTTCCCCACAGCGGACTATCGCGGCGCCACGACCGCCGCGCGCTTTGCCGATCCTCAACTCGAGTTCGCAGCCCTGGTGAACGGCTGCGGAATCTATGACCTGGGGTTCCGCGCCAGGATTTCGCTCACCGGCGGCGACCGCGTGCGCTGGCTGAATGGCATGGTCACCAACAACATTCGCGATCTCGCCGCCGGCCACGGCGTGTATGCTTTCCTGCTCAGCCCGCAGGGCCGCATTCTCGGGGACATGTTCGTTCATAACCATGGCGAGGCGCTCATTGTCGAAACTGATCGCAGCCAGATCGAGAAAATCGCGGCCACCTTCGACCATTACATCATCATGGACGACGTGGAAGTGACGGACGTCAGCGACCAGCAGACTGCTCTGGGGCTGACGGGACCAAGGTCGCGCGCCATCCTGAATCTCGCGGGAATTGAGGTCCCCAATCTGAAGCCATTGCAGATGATCACGCCGCGTTGCAACTGCGACTGTGGCTGCTTGCAGTGCACGGTGATCCGCGGCGAGCACGAGTCGCAGGAATCGTACGAAATCTGGCTCGCGCCCAACGATGCTTACAAAACCTGGCAGGCTCTGCTCGCCGCTGGAGCAACGCCCGTGGGCAGCGAGGCCCTGGAAATGCAGCGCATTGTCACCGGCATTCCTTTGTATGGCGTGGACATTCGCGAGCGCGACCTTCCCCAGGAAACCGAACAGATGCGCGCCCTCAACTTCAACAAGGGTTGCTACGTGGGACAGGAAATTGTCGAGCGCATCCGCTCGCGGGGCAATGTGCATCGCAAGTTTACCGGCTTCATTGCGGAAGACACGTCGGCAATCGCGGCTGGGGCTAAGATTGTCTCGGATGAAAAAGAAGTGGGCGAGGTCACAAGCGTTGCACGTCTGCGCACGGATTCTGGCGAACGTGAGATCGCCCTGGGATACATTCGCCGCGAGGTCGGCATGCCGGGGCGAGAGGTGACAATCGGGGCGGCCAAGGCTACTGTCACTCAGTTGCCTTTGGAGAGTATCGCTCTTGGGCAAGCGGAGGATTCAGTACTGCACCAGGCTTAAAGCCTTTGACCGCGAAAGGCCGCCAAGGATACGCGAAGGACGCAGAGAAAAACTCATCAACATTCAGCGAGGATATTTACAAGGACAGAATGCTATGGCCGAGAAGAGACAAGAGTCAGGTTTCACGGTAACCGACCGCCGCTTGTTTACCGAGGACGGAGAATTACGCAAAGATGTTTCCGAGGAAGCGGAGGCGCCGAAGGCCTCGGCCTCTCCCGCATCCGTTCCGGCCCCTAAAGAAGCCGCGCCCGCTCCCAGCTCTGTAGCGCCGTTTCCCGCGCAAGTGGACGGAGTCGCCGAGCGGGACATGCCCCTCCCGCCGAGCGCGGCCGAGCAACAAGCTCAGGCCGATGCCTACCACGCATCCTCCAAGGATCTGGACTCACGCGTGGAGCTCAGCGGCCGCTCCGCCAAAGAACTTGAAATGACCTTCGAGCGCTTCCTGGCCTCCCTCTACATGACGGCGATGCTGCAGTTGGGATTGATGCACGAACAAGGCGGCCAGCCTCGCATTGACATCATCGGGGCGCGGCAGACCATCGACACGCTCTCCCTGCTGGCCGACAAGACCAAGGGCAACCTGACTCCGACGGAAGAAACCTTCCTGCAAAACAGCCTCTACGAGGTTCGCATGGCCTACGTGGAGGTGACCAACGCACTATCGCGTCCGCCTCAGCCGGGGACGGCCACGGGAACCAGCGGACGATGACGATCCCGCATTCGCGTCAAAGCATGAAGGTCGGCGCATGAAGGTCAGCGCGTGAGGGTCAGAATATGAAGGCTACGCTCACCGTGCTGGGCAGTGGAACTTCCATGGGCGTGCCCACGCTCGGCTGTGACTGCGCAGTCTGCCATTCCAGCGATCCGCACGACCGCCGCACTCGTCCCTCGGTGATGATCGAGTACGCGGACAAAGTTGTGCTCATCGATACCACGCCTGACTTTTACGCGCAAGCCATCCGCGAGCGCATCACGCGCCTGGATGCCGTTCTCTACACGCACACGCACGCCGACCACATTCTTGGCATCGACGACTTGCGCCCGTTGAGTTACCGTCATAAGCCGGAGAAGTTGCCGCTCTACGCGCGTCCGGATGCGGCAGCCTTTCTGCGCCGCATGTTCAGCTATATCTTTGACGCCGATTACAAGTATGGCAGCTTGCCGCAACTGGAGTTGCGGCCGATCGACGATCCGGTGGATCTTTTCGGAGCGCGCTTCGAGCCCGTCCGCTTGATTCACGGTGAGACCGAGATTTACGGCTTCCGCTTTGGCAGCGCCGCTTACCTCACCGATCATAGCGAGATTCCAGAGGCGTCCTTCCATCAACTGGAGGGGCTGGACATTCTTTTTCTGGATGCGCTGCGGCACAAGCCTCATCCCACGCACTCGACGGTCGAGAATTCGCTGCGTATCGTGGAGCGTGTGAAAGCAAAGCGGGCGTTCTTCACCCACATTTGCCACGATCTGGCGCATGAGGCCACCAACGCTGCCCTGCCGTCGCATGTGCGGCTGGCTTACGACGGCATGAAGCTGGAGTTTGAAATCTAAAACCAGTGGCCAGTGATCAGTGGTCAGTGTAGTCCTACAGAGCACTGGCTTTCTGACCACTACCCACTGGCCACTGACCACTGCTATGCAGGTCTTCCACAAGCTCGAAGATGTGCCGCCGGCATTCGGTCCCTCTCTGGTCAGCGTCGGGAACTTTGACGGAGTGCATCGGGCACACTGTTATGTGCTGGGCGAGATTGTGCGGCGGGCACGGCAGAGCGGGGCCAAAGGCGTGGCGGTAACATTTGAGCCGCACCCCGCGCGAATCCTGCGGCCAGACTCGGGACTGAAGCTGTTGACACCGGTGCCGGAAAAACTGCGCTTGCTCGAAGACACGGGCATCGATGCGGTGCTGCTGCTGCCCTTTGGCCGCGATCTTTCGCTGATGACTCCACGCCAATTCGCCGATCGCATCCTGAAAAAGAAGCTGCATGCGCGAGAAGTGCATGAAGGCTTCAACTTCCGCTTCGGGCACAAGGCCGCGGGCGACGTAAATCTGCTGGCGCAGTTGGGACAGGAGATGGGCTTTGAAGTGAAGATCTACTCTGAACAGAAGCTGCGCGGCGAGCCCGTTTCCAGCAGTCACATCCGGAAATTAATCGGTGAGGGACGAGTCAGCCGGGCCCGGCATCTGCTGGCGCGACCGTTCTGTATTCTAGGTACGCCGGGGCGCGGGCGCGGCTATGGCGCGAAATACACCGTGCCCACCATCAATCTGGCGCGCTATGAAGAGCTTGTTCCCAAAGATGGCGTCTACATTACATGGACGCGCGTGGGAACCGAGCGCTTTGATTCCGTAACGAACGTGGGCAATCGTCCAACGTTTGGAGCTGATTCGTTTGCCATCGAGACCCACTTGCTGAACTTTCATCCTATCGAGCTGACCCCGGAGAGCGAAGTCGAAATCTGTTTTCTTGACCGCGTTCGGGATGAGATCAAATTTCCGTCGGTGGAGGCATTGCGTGAACAGATAGCGCGGGATGTAAAGAAGGCGCGGAGGTATTTTCGACTACTTGAGGACGAAGTCAGGGGAGGTGGACCAGACCGCCACACCATCCGGTCAGAACATAATGGCACTTGACATGCCCTGGGTGGGGCTACATACCATGAGGGCATATCGTCCAGAAGAGGGAAGGGAAATGCAAAGACCAAAGAGATGGGTTGCTTGCATGGTCGTACTAATGATTTGCGCTCTGGCTCCTTCGGTGCGGGCCGGCTGCCCGGGCGTGATTTAGTCTTTTCAGACTACTTGCTCCTGCACCGGGAAGTCGGTGCAAACCACGACCTGCGGACAGTGTCTTGGCGGCGGCTGTCCGAACTGCTCCATTGATGTGCCAGGTAGGGCCTGCGGTGGGTCGTGTTTTGTGGGCCAAGCGTTGCCCGGCTGCGGCGGAATAACTGTAGCCAGGAGCAAGAGGCGGCAATCGTATGAGTTGATTGCGGACAAGCTTGCGGCACCTGATTCAGTGGGCCGGTGTGAGAGCGCTCACGCAAGCAAAGAGTAGCTGACTCCCATTGGTCGCGCAAGGATAGAAGCCGATGAGTAAGTTGAGGTGTGGGGCGGCTTTTCTCGTTACCGTAGCCGCACAGGCAATCGGTCAGTCTGTGTTAGGGCTTGCCGTCACCGAGACCCATCGTCTATCCTCCGCAGGGCAGCTTGTACTGCCGTTCAGGTGCGCCAGCAATGGAGCTATATACGGTCGCTTTCCTTCGGGCGGCCCCCCGCTTTTTCAAGTTCTTGAATTTGCGCCGGACGGATCGCAGAAGGGCAGCTACAGCTATCTCTCTGATCCCGAGTTAAAAGCCGCATTTCTGGAAGACTTCGCGGTGACGGGGAACGGCGAGGTCTACGAGCTCGCTGAAGTGTGGAAGAACCGCGTGTTCGTCGTGACTTTCTCAGGGGACGGACAGATCGCGAACAAATCAGAGCTGGTAACAAGACACCCGGTGAATCTTTCCCACATCGTCGCGTTGCCGGAAGATCGCATCTTCGTATCGGGGAGTCTGGTCGGAGACGAACATGGGAACAACGCGGGCAAGCCGTTCAACGCGATCTTCGACAGGAGCGGGAAACTTCTTCGTGAGATCACCCTGGGAGGAGATCCAAAGCCCAAGGAAGCCAAAGCGGCCGACCGGAAGGGGGATGGCAACCCGGCGGTAAAATGGGGAAGGACTGTTGCCGGCGACGATGGCAATCTCTATGTCATGCGGCAGCGCTCGCCAGCCGTTGTTTACGTGGTGTCGCAGGCAGGGAGCGTGCAGCGGAAGTTGACGATTGCCGCTCCGGTCGAGAAGGCGTTGCCGATCGAACTGGAGGTAAATGGAGGACGGCTGGCGATCGAGTTCTCGGTCGTGGATGCTCCCGACGTCGGCGATACGAGAATCCGAATAGTGAACGCGCAAACGGGTCAGAACATCGCCGACTACTCGGTAACTGCCGAATTGGGCGAGGCTCTGACATGCTATCGAGCTGATGGCGAGTTTACATTCCTTAGGGAAACTGATGGCTGGCCCAGGATCATACAAGCCGCGGGCCGGTGATGAGACCGTTAGACTCCCCGACGTGGGTCGAAACTATTCGCTGGTCAGCGTCTCTTGATTCGCCACGCATTTCCACTTGCCATCGAGGTAGACCCAGGTATCTGTGAAGCGGCCGTGGTGAACGAACGGCTTGCCGTTGTCGGTGCCCTTGGTGCGGTAGGCGCTGGTGACGATGGCGGTGTTGCCGTACACATAGACGCTGGTATCGGTATTCGAGATTTGTTCGGGATTGAAGGAATGGTCCTTCAGGTCGGCGATGTACTGTGCCTTGTTCTGAAGGTGACCGTGGTGATCCACGCTGATAAATGTTTCTGTCAGGATTGCGTCTGCCGCACCCGCATCATGATGCAGTTCTGCCTGGTTCCACGCATTCTCCAGGGCGAGGACCATGGTCTTCTCCGCCGAACTTTTCGCCTTGTCCTGTCCGGTCGCCGTGAGTGCTAGTGCCAGAAGCAGTAGGAACCTCAGCTTGCGTGGCATATCCGGGCCTCCCCTGTCGCAGAATGAATCCGGGTTAATGCGGCAAATAACCTGATTCCATGGGCAATTTGCCATCTACGCGCACCACGTTGATGGTGTTGTCAACGGAGCGGACGTCCACAAAGCCTACGGCCCCCGGCGTCGATTGCACGATCTTGAGTACTTCCGCATCAGAGTCTGCTATCACGATGAAGTCTTTGTGAGCGGCGATCAGTGCCTTTAGTTCGCCGGCGCTAATCTTTGCCAGGCGCTCCAGCGTTTCTGTTTCTCCGGCGGAGTTCTTGTGCAGAACCAGAATGACAGCTTTGCCGTCCGCCCATTTCTTGACCTCAGAGCGGAACATCTTCGACAGGTGAACCGCTGTGATGTTGCCGACGTTGTTGTCTTTGTTGACCACCACCGCCATATGGTGCGCGAAGCATGGGGTGAGGAATGTCAGGAGAAAAGCAAGAAGCACGGCAAAACGCTGAAATCTCATACGCACATCCAGTCTTGTGCATCGTGACCAGACGGTCACACGATAAGGCTAATCAAGAATCGCCGCCCAGGAAGTAAAAACATTGTAAAGCCGTATTGCGCGTACCAAGGAAGGAAACATCCTTGGTCCTTCTGCGAAAAGAGGGTCGCTATTCCGAAATCGGAAATTGACAATTTCTGAGCGCCTCGTACAATCCGCCGTGCATGGCGATTGGTCCCATTCAGCTTATCCAGCAAGCCACGCCGGGACAGCAACGCACGCTGCTGGCGGCGGCGCTGGGCTGGGCGCTCGATGCTTTCGATGCAATGATCTACGCGCTCGTGCTGGCATTGCTCATGCGCGACCTGGGCATGAGCAAAACGACAGCCGGACTGCTGGGCACTCTCACACTGCTGGCTTCCGGCGCGGGCGGCGTGCTGTTTGGCTTTCTGGCCGATCGCATTGGGCGGAAACAGGCGTTGATGGCAAGCATACTGACGTATTCGGTGTGCTCATTCGCGTCGGGCTTGGCGACCAGCATCGCGATGCTGGCGGCGGCGCGCTTCGTTCTCGGCCTGGGCATGGGCGGCGAATGGAATACGGGGGCGACGCTAGTGGCCGAGAGCTGGCCTTCCGAGTTTCGCGCCAAGGCAATTTCTCTGGTGCAGAGCTCATGGGCGCTGGGCTTTGCCGCGGCCGCGCTGGTGGCAGGTCCGGTGGCGCGGTATTTCGGATGGCGGGCCGTGTTTTTCGTGGGAGTTCTGCCCGCGCTGCTGACCTTGTGGATTCGGCGAGGTGTACCGGAGTCGCCGATGTGGGAGTCGCGAGAATCGCGGAAGCAACCTGACGCGACTCGCAGCAGCTCTGGCGATGGCGGCAGAGAGATGACAGGTTATGTCTCTACAGACTTTTCAGTCATCTTTCATGCGCCTTATGTAAGACACACATTTGCTCTGCTGCTGTTTAACTTTTGCGGGATGTTTGCCTGGTGGGGGCTGTTTACCTGGATGCCACCTTATTTGTCCCTCCCCGTGTCGCAGGGTGGACGCGGCTTCGGGGTGATGGGAACAGCGACTTTGTTGGTCGTGCTGAATCTGTTTGGGATGTTCCCCGGTTATGCAAGTTTCGGCTGGGTGGCTGATCACATTGGGCGGCGCAAGGCATTCTTAGTCTACAGCCTGACTGCGGCACTTCTGATTCCAATCTATGCGGCGGCGCGCTCGCCCGTTGCGCTTATGGCGCTGGGTACGGTGGTAGCGTTCTTCGGAACGGGAATATTCTCCGGCTCAGGAATCATGGGAAGCGAAATCTTCCCTACCAGCGTGCGTGCGCGCGCTCTGGGGTTCACCTACAACGGTGCGCGGGCGCTGAGTTCGGTTGCTCCGCTGGTGATTGGACGCGTAAGTGAGATGAAGGGGTTGGGCTGGGCGTTCTATCTGTGTGCGGCTGGGTATCTCCTGGCCGCATTGATGACGACGCAATTGCCGGAAACGCGGGGCAAGAGGCTGGAGTGAGAACAGCGAGTGAACCTCCTCCGCAGTGCCGCGACACGCCGCTGCGCGGTCCCGAGGGCACTCGTTTCCTCACCTCATGCCGTAGGTCAGTTTGACCCGAAGAGAGGCCCTCAAATAGGAGTACCAGACCACGGAATAGAGTAACCGCCCGAAGATGATCCGCAACAGATCAACGTGCATTCCAGCGAGGCGGAGCAGAAGAAAAAGGGAAATTGGCAGCACTGCCCCAACCAGCAAATAAGCCTTCGTCACTTGCACGCCTTTCGGGTTTTCCATCCACAGCATGACGCCCGCGATGCAGCTGAAGATGGCCAAGCCGGTATAGATTGCTCCAACCGATCCGAGGCGCAGAACCGTCTGAATAGGAATCCGTACTGTGGCCAGATTTCTTAGGGCTTTTTCGGCGACAAGGGCCTGCGTGACAGGGGCAATAAGAGTGAGGGAGATACAAAGGAAGAGCAACCAGCCACCTACGCCGCGTAATTCGTGGTACGTAGCTTGTGCGAGCGGCGCGCTGCTGGGAGCGGAGGCGAGCAGCGGGTGCTGGCCGTGACCGCAGACGGGACAAACATCCACGTACGCTGGGTGTTCCTGGCCGCAATTTTGGCAGAACAACGGCATGCAGCACCAGTGGGACGAACTGTAAATCTACACGTCTGCAAACCGGACGACAACCGGAGCTTTTGCAAGGACGGTCGGGCTATCTCACTCCATGGGCTCAACTACGACGGCCTTCTCGGCGAGAGAGCGACCCGGCCGTTGCACGATCACGATGGCCGCGAGTACGAAGACGATCCCCAAGGTTTGGATGGGGCGCAGCACTTCGCCCAACAGCAACGCGGCGAGAAGTATGGAGAACACTGGTTCGAGACAACTGGCGATGATGGCGCGAGTCGGCTCCAGATACTGTAAGCCGAGGAAGTAGAGCGAGAAGGCTCCCAGCACTGAGATCATCGAGAACACGAACAGGAAAAGCCATTGCGCCGGGACATAGTGTGCGGCGGCGATTTTCCACGGTGGATTCACGAAAAGCCAGAAGACGGCGGCGGCGGTGAGCGTCCAAAAGAGCACTCGCCAGCGGTCATGGCGTGCGAGGATGCGGTGTCCGGCGATGTTGTAAAAGGCAAACGAGAACGAAGCGAGCAGAGCCGCGATGATGCCATAAGCATCGCGTGGCAAGCCTGAGCCCTCTTTTGCCTCTATTCCCGCGATGCCGATGACCAGCACAATTCCGGCAAGCGCCAGCGCCACGGCAATCACCTTTTGCAGCGAAAGCTTTTGCTGGCCACGCGCCACCACATAGAACAGAACCCACACTGGAGCGGTGTACTGCACGATGATCGCGGTAGCGACGTTCGTTCTTTGGATCGCCACGTAATAGAAGTAGTTCGATACGGCCACGCCGAGCGTTCCCAAAAGAAAGCAATGTGCGAGATCGCGCGCGGGCAATTTGATCCGCTGCCAGCCTCGTGCAGCAACGAGCAGCGGCAGCAGCACGAGCAAAGAGAATGTGGTGCGTGTTTGCGAAAGGATCAGCGGATCGATGGGACGCAGAGCCGCGCCGCTCAACGGAAGTCTGCCAGTGAAGACGGCGCGTCCAAGCGCGGCGGAGACTCCCCAAAGAAAGGCAGCGGAGGCGATGAAGAAATAGCCGCGTAGAGGATGCGGTTGCGAGCTTTGCTGGCTTGAGTTTGGGATCTTGGATTCCTCGCGAATGGTTGCGATGCGTTCTAGGCGTCCACGTATTCGATCTCGGTCGTAATCTTCGCGGTCTCTTGGAGCATGGCTGAGACCGAGCAGTACTTCTCCTTTGAAAGCCTGACCGCGTCCTCGACCGCCTTACGAGACACCTTACCACCTACGCGGTAGACCAGCTTGATATCAGTGTAGACGGAGGGCGGGTCGGCGGCGCGCTCGGCCTCCGCACGAACTTCGAGGCTGGTGAACGGCTCGCGCTTCTTCTGCAAGATGGAGACGACGTCGTAGCCTGTGCAGCCGCAGAGGCCGATGAGCACGAGTTCCATCGGGCTGTTGCCAGCGGCCTTGTCGCCATCCACGACAATCGAATGGCCGCTGCTCGCGATACCGTTGAAGCGTTGCTTCTCGATCCACGTTGTCTTGGCTTCCGTCATAACTCTCTCTTTGTCTATCTGCGATTGTCAGTGCTGGGTTCGGGATGAATTAACACGCGGAATAGTTCTGGCGCTGCCTGCTTGAATCTGATTTCGAGTTCGGTTTGGATGTCGTGGACGCGTGCGAGCGAGAGGTCGTCGGACAGAGTGCAGTGGCAGGAGACGTAGAGGCGTCCGCGCACTTTCTTGATTTGGATGTCGTGCATGTCTACGATCTCTGGAAAATGCGTGGCAATCGACTTCAGGTGCCGTTCGAGGCCTGCATCTCGGACTAGCTCATCGCCGGTTTCGATCGTAGCGGGCTCGCTCTCGATGTGGGTGAGGATGTCGGCAATCTCGGGCACGTCGCGGCGCATGTCGGCTTCGAGTTCGGTGACTTGATCGTGAGCGGTCTTGAGGGTCAGGCGCTCGTCGAGTTCGACGTGCTGCTCGACGTGGAGGTGTCCGTTGAGATCCTGCACGCTGATGTCGTGGACGTTGAGATTATGCCGAGTCGCGACGGCGCGGATGCGGTCGAAGATGTTCTCCGAACGCTGGGCGCGGGGCAGCGGCTGCACCGTGACGTCGGCGTCGGGAAGGATGCCGTGAACGGCAGCCGTTACGGCTTCGACCAGCTGTTCGGAACGCTGGAAGGTGACCGTGCGGGCGAAGCCTACGGCGAGATCGGCGAAGTAGCGATTGCCGGCGCGGCGGATGCGGACGCGTCCGACTTCGAGCACGCCCTCGACGTGGGAGACCGCGTCGATGATCTGAGCGCGAATTCCCGTCGGAGCGGCGTCGAGCAGAGCATCGACGGTGCGGCGCGCCAAACGCCAGCTTACGGAGACGATTACGCCGGCAACGAACAGCGCCGCGATGGGATCGGCGAGGCGCAGCCAATCCAAGTGATAGACGCGGCCGAGCAGGATCAGCGCGAGACCGACGACGACTACTCCTGCGGACCAGACGTCGGTCGAGAAGTGCAAGGCGTCGGCTTCGAGCGCCTGGCTGTCGTACTTGGTGGCGATACGGCCGAGAGCGCGCGAGCGCCATACATCGACGACCATCGATATGAGCATCACGGCGAAGGCCCAGACGGAAGGCTCGACTTCGACGTGCCGGTAAAACAGGCGCATGATTGCTTCGTAAATCACCCACGCGCAAGTTAGCAGCAGCAATCCGGTTTCGACAAAGGCGGAGAAGTTCTCGACTTTGCCGTGACCGTATTGGTGGTCGGCGTCGGCGGGCTTGTCAGAGACTCCGACGGAGAAATAGGTGAGCAGCGCGGCGATCAGATCGAGGGCGGAGTGCGCGGCTTCGGAGAGGATTCCCAAGCTGCCTGTCGTGATGCCGACGACGATTTTTCCGGCGGTGATGAGGAGCGCGGCGATGACCGAGTTGCCAGCGACTGCGCGCTTTTCGGCGCGCATGGCGTTGGGCGAGTAGAGGGCCGGAGTCCCGGACATGATGGGATTATCGCTGGTAACCGGGAGTTGCGCCAGTTATCGAGGATGTGTCCGTTGGCCTGTTCGCTTCGCTACCGTATCACTCCGCTAAGCACCTCCGACCTGTGAGTTTCACACTCAAAATAAAGTTTGGCGCTGTTTCAGTTTTCGGAGAATGGGGGGCCGGGCATTTACTACTTGATTACGGTACCCCCTCCCCCCCTCGATCTCTAGAATCATCGAGTTAGCGCGAAATTCCCGCCAAATCCGAGGGTCTAAAGGACTTAGAGGTCAAAATCTAGACAACAAGGGAGTTACGGGCGATTTCTCGCCCGACTCCTTTCGAGTGCTGCATCTAGATGGTGCTGCCTTTGCTTGGACAATTATGGGATGAGTCAAAAGTGAGCGCAAGGTCACATGTCACAACGAGCCTGTGGATGGCAGTGGAAAACTCATCCTTCGCGCGGGGCGCGAAGGATGAGTCTCGTGCTACTGGAGGATTCGGAAATTCACGTTGCTGGTGAGCGTGCCGCCTGGTGTGGTGACTACGACCTTGCCGGTGGTAGCGCCGCTGGGGACGACGGCGGTCACGTAAGTGTCGTTGACTACCTTGAAGCTGGTCGCCGCGATGCCGTTGAAGGTGACGCCGGTTGTGCCAGTCAAACCTTGGCCGAGGATTTGCGCGGTCTGGCCGACTCTGCCCGTGGGCTGGACAAAGGTCACGAACGGGCCGAGGCTCATGTTGACCGTGAAGACGGCTCCGGCGTTGCTTGGTCCACCCGCGCCCGCAGTCCCGTAAAAGATCCCACTGGTGTGTTGATCGAGGCCGGATGTGATCGAATTTATATAAGCCTTGGCGAAGCCGTAAAGCTGGCTGTACTGGCCTGTTAAGCTTGCTTTGAAAAGCGTGCCAGAGTTGTTCGCTCCGCCGTCCGCGGTAGAGCCGTAAAGGTTTCCGTCGATCCCTTGCGTCAGCGTTCCCTCTGGTATCGTCCCATCTTTCGACGTAGCGCCGAAGCTGTACAAGTAAGTAATGGCTCGGGCCGTGGCGTTGAACTTGAAGATTGTTCCCTTACCGTACGTGCCTCCGAGTCCGGTTGTGCCATAGAGATTTCCGTCACTGGCCAGCGTCAGCGCCCCAACCGGCTCTTGTCCTCCAGAGTTGCAAGAGAAATTGAAGGTTCCCTTTACTACGCCAGCCGTCGTTAGGGCGGTGATCGAGCCGCAGTTGCTAGGTCCACCACGCTGGGCGGCTACATATAGCTGACCATTGAGTGCCTGCACCGCAGAAGCAGTCGGCTGGTCCGTTGCGGAGGAGAAAGTATAAATCGTCGATAGTCCACCGGAGGTGGAGAACTTGTAGACCGTTGGAAAGACATCAGGAGAGAAGCCGGCGGTCGTTCCGTACAAGTTCCCGTCCGAGGCCAGTATTGGTGCCGCTTCGGGGAAGCCGCTATCTGCCCCTCCCGTGAAGCTGTAGAGAACCGTAAACACTCCATTGGGGCTGATCCTATAAAGCGCGCCCCAATTGAATACTCCACCTTGTACCGTGGTGCCATAAAAGTTGCCGTCACGCGCGAGTGTGAGGCCGCTGATTGGGTTGGCGCCGTCGGATCCGTTGAAACTGTGCAGAACCAGGTTGCTCATTCCTGTGCTGCTCTGTCGGAACACTGTCCCTTGCCCAAAGTCGCCGCCCTGATAGGTGGTTCCGTAGAGGTTTCCATCCCTGCCCTGAGTCAAAATTTCAAAGCTTGGGTACTGCCCGTTCGCAATGTTGAATGCGTGGACAAAAGTCACCGTCTGCGCCCGAGTCGCCGGCGCAAAGAGCATCACTAAGCTGGCCATCACCGCAAATAGTCGTGCCGTTCGCATGGTATCCTCCAAAAAATTGTCTTCCGCTGTCAGTCCTCAGTGTTGCCCATGGGCACCTTCGACTTTAGACTTGTAAGAACAGTCGCCGGTCGCGCCACTCTGACCCGAACAGCCGACCGCCTGGAAGAACATGGCCTTTTGCGCCGTACCTGTGAGCTGATTGTCCAGGCTGATCCCACCCGCACCGCAGTCGGTACCGCCGCTGATTAGCGGGCAGTATCCCGTGTCTCCAAATGCTAGCTCGAGGTCCCGCCAGTAGATCTCAATATCTGTCGCGCCTGATTGCCAGGCAAAAAGCAACCACGTTTTCAGGTCGCCTGAATAGTGAAAGCTGCCTGCCTGACAGCCATGGGAGCAGGTGGTGTCGTTTGGCCACGAAAGGGATAACTGCTGCAATTCCAGGATAGGGATGTTCAGATGTGTTTGAAAATTATTGTACCAGTTGGATGCACTCGATCCAGACGAGTCTGCTGCCGACAACCCCTGGCTTCCGAAGCCATTGCGCACACCGAAACCGTTGGAACGCGTAACGGCGTTTGCTGCCTCCATGTCGGCGTAAGAAGTCATGGGCGGGACTTCCGCCGAGTTGATGGACCATCCCACCGCGAGGGGCGGGCTTAGCGACTGGATGTACGAAGTCATTTCCGCGTAGTAGTCGGTCCAGCCGGTGAAGCCACCACCGGTTCCGCTTTCCTGGAACTTGTATGGAGTGCTCAACCCGGCAAGATTGGTGGTGCAGTAGGGATACCACTCCGACCCTACCGAGCCGCCAAAGCGGAAATAATTCAGTTGGGCGAAGTAGTTCGTGCCGCTAATGGTGAAACTGGGGCCGTAATGGGCTACAGCCGCCGCCCAGAACGCTTTTAGAGCGCTCTTATATGGGTACTCGTAGGGCACCGACCACGACTCAGCCGCGCTTATGACAGTCACCGTCGCAGTGGATGGCGGGATTGTCGAGCAGGTGCTCGGCGGCGGGCACGCGGACTGGTATTGAAATCCAGTCGATGTCACAGAGGTGATCGGGGAGCCGCCCAAGGGCGTATCCCAGTTGGTATTTGGTGTTTGAAAACCGCCTACGAATATCGTATCGCCTGACGTAAAAGGTTGGCCTGTCCAAGAACTCACGGTAACGACACCCGATGTCGCATTCCTCGCGACATTTCCCCCGAGGCTTCGGCCCGTCCACGGACTGCAGCTGTATTGCGGGAAGTTCACCACGTCTTGCCGTGCGAAGGTGCTGCCATATGGGGCGGTAAACAGCGAGATGTAGTTGCTGCCCGTGACGTAAGAGGGCGTTACCGGGTTTGTCGTTCCTTCTGCAGAGCCAAAGATCAGTAGGTTGACCAACTTCGTGCCACTGCTAACGGTAAACCACTGCGAAATGCTGGAATCGAAGGATGTCCAGATGTAGCGATGGTAGGTTGGGACCATTGGGTCAGGCTGGCAATTGTCAGGTGTCTCCGAAGGGCCGCACGGTGTTGATGTGGGGGCGGAACCTTCGATGCTGCTCCAGGCAACCGGCAAACTGACGCCGTCAACGTATTGCTGGAACGTGGCATTTGCGATGACGTCTGCGACGAACGTTGTGTTATCCGAGGACCCCGAGGAAGGCGGCGCGTAAGCCCAGATGTGCGTGAATTGATGTGTGCCCGGCTGGCCCGGCAGATTGACAACTCCCCTAGTCTTGATCTTGCCGTAGATATTGACCTCGGCCGTTGCTAATGGCACCAGGGCGAGCGCTGCTATCAGAACGAATCTCCCAGTCCTCAGCTTCATCGCCTACGGCTCCCAAAGGCTATAAACAATGGGTTCATTGTTAGTATTGAGCGTTCCAAGAGTAGATTGCAGTGCCCCGCCCGAGATCCCATTGGTGCCATATCCTTGGCGCTTGCTGCTATTTTGGTTGAGTATCGTCATCCAGCCCGCAGACGTCTGAATGCTGACCGCACAAGTTGTGTCGGTTGCACCGTAGGCGAACGCGTAGATGCCAGGTTCTAGCGTTATGTTCGACGAGGTCGATCCCGTTACAACCCCCGAACCACTGCAGGATAGAGAGACGCTGCTGTTCGAAACAATCGGACTTGTATTCGTGCAGGCGGACTGCCCACAGCTGTAGAATCCCAATACGACACTACCGGAACTTGTGGCAAATACATTGATGCTGACGTGCCTCAGTGTGGCTTTACACGGCAAATAGAACTGAATGTAGAAGACTCGATTTGCGGTCGTTTCCAGTGCCGACGGGGACCCGCCGGGGTTCGTCGGCGGGAAGAAAATATAAGGCGGAATCAGGAAACCGGCGTTCGCGTTCTGAATCAGGCAGGGTGTCGTTCCGGAATCTTGCACGTTACCACTGGAGTCGACAGTCACTAGGTCGCCGGAAGCTGTGCTCGTCAAATTGGAATTGGCTGTCGCGGCTATCGTTGTACTTCCCGAAATGGAAGCGAGCGCGATGCCAGAGTCTGCGACATCCCCGCTGCCATTGAACTTGGCGAGATCTCCGCTTGTGAGCGTTCCGCTCGCTGTGGCTAGCTCCGTGCCGCTGGAGTTGCTGAGGCTGGTGGCAGAAACGAGGCTGGTGCCGCTGCCGACGAATGATGATGTGAGGGCAAGGTACCCAGGCCTTACAAGAATCGTTGCTGCCGAGCCAGCAGTGGTAGTGCTTGAGATCATGGAACCGACCACCCATGTGCCAAGCGGAGCGGTAGCGAGTGTTGTGCAGTCTCCGCCAGTTGTAGTCGACGCGAAGACGGGCTGTCCTTCGACACTGCCGGTTAAGTGCGTGGTGTCCATGATGCAGGATGCCTGCCCCGATATGGCAAGTTGCGCGGGTGGGCTTGTCTTACCAGCGCCCGTAACCACGACATATGTCGGCACTGCGGCGTCGCTGGTACCGGCTTGGATGGCTCCTGTGGAGGAAATTTTGGCAAGCGTGTTGACGACAGTTCCGGTAGTGGGATCGTTCGCGACCTCCGACACGGAAGCCCAGTTTTGAAGGTTCAAGCTTATTGCGCTCGTGCCTCCCCAACGCGGCGCAGTTGATGCAACTGACCCCACCAGAAGCGGCACGCCGGGGTCTATCGTCCCGGGCAGACTCAGACAGAATTCTGCGTTCGTGTCCGACCCGACTGGAGCAGACCCGGAGTACACGATCCCGCCGAGTTGAGTCGGGCACCCCCATACCCCGAGCACTAGAGTTGAGCCCCCGTTGAGGCTGAGCTTCCACCGTTTGCCGCCTGAATCGGCCCACAGGTAGTCGGTGCCGGCGTTTACAGGTGAAATTGCCCCGGCCTCCGCCGCGCTTATGCCATTCTGCTGGGCGAAAAGGTTCGTGTCGAATGAGAGGATGCATAGAAGCGGCGCTAGGAAAACAGCTTGCAGCATACGGAACTGGTCGAGCTTTTGCATGGGCGGCTCCTGCGGAAAAAGGGATAATGCCTAGAGCCCACCTCACCGAAGTGAGGAATGAAACGAGTCTTCGGTCAATTGGGGAGGGGTCAGATGAGAAGTCCCGCTCTGCGGCCCCCGACAGGAAGCCTCGATCCGACTGGACTGCGATTATGGTCCGGTTTGGGCCAGATGTCAATGAAAAATGGGCCTCCCCAGCCCCTCTACTGCCGAACGCGGTATGCTAGGATGCTAGGTTCGGGTTGTGCAACTTCCTGAGGTACCAATCCTGGAGGAATCTTTTATGGGTAAGAGTTGGTTGGTGTGTGTGTTGATGGGTGCGTTGATAGGAACGTCTATAGGAACTTCTATAGGAACTATGGCCTGGGGACAGGCCCAGCCGGGGGCAGCGCCGGCGCAGCAGGCTCCGCCGGCACAGGCGATGCCGGGGATGGCGATGCCTGGGCAGGCTCCGGCGGCGGAGGCTAAACCGCCTGCGGAAGTGGCGATGAGTGAGGTGGTGCTGACGATCAAGGGCGTGTGTCCGGCGACAGCGACCGCTGCATCCAAGACTGCGGCTGCGGGCAAGACGGCTGCGACCACTGCTGCTCCTCCTTCTGCCGCGAAGAAACCGGCGGACTGCAAGACGGAGCTTACGCGGGCGCAGTTTGAGAAGATGGCCAGCGGGCTTTCGGCGAATGTGACACCGCAACTGAAGCGGCAACTGGAACAGGCGCTGCCGCGGTTTATGGCGATGTCGGAGGCGGCGAAGAAGAAGGGGCTGGACAAGAGTCCGCAATACCTGGAAACGCTGAAGATTGCCAAGATGCAGATTTTGACCACGCAACTACAACGCGAGGTGCAGGAAGAGGCGGACAAAGTTGCTCCGGAAAAGGTTGACGAGCAATACAAGAGTCATCCGGAAACCTACGAGCAGTTCTCGCTTGACCGGCTGTTCATCCCGCGCTACAAGCAGGTGCAGGCTGAGGAGAAGGAAGAAGAGAAAGAGCCGGAGAAACTGACCGAAGAGCAGCAGAAGGTGAAGGAGGCGGCGGAGAAGGCGAAGCAGGAAAAAGGCGAGCAGGAATTGAAAGCGCTGGCGGACAGTCTGCGGGCGCGGGCGGCGGGAGAGGATTTCGTCAAGCTACAAAAGGAAGCGTTCGAAGCGGCGGGACAGAAAGTGGAGAGTCCGACGGTGAATTTGCCCAAGGTGCGGCGGACGGGATTGCCTCCGGCGCATGCGGAAGTGTTTGATCTAAAGGTGGGCGAGGTGTCGAAGGTCATCAGCGACAATGGCGGGCACTATGTCTACAAGGTGGTGAGCAAGGAAGTTCTGCCGCTGGATCAGGTGAAGGATGAAATCCATAACAAGCTGAAGAGCGAGCGCTTGAAAGACATGATGGATAAGTACACGAACTCGTTTACGGCAGTGCCGAACGAGGCCTACTTTGGTCCGGCGGCAGCGGCGGGGCCTCAGCCACCGCATATGAGGGGACGGATGCCGATGCCGCCAGGGCCGCCGGGACAGCCGCAGGGTGCTGCACCACCGACTCCAGCACCCCAGGCTCCGGCAGCACAGACTCCGCCTCCGGCGGCTCCTCCGACGAAGCCGAACTAGAAGTGATCCGCCATGAACGAAAAACGGGGCGCGGACTCCCCCAGGGGCTAAAGCCCGCGTCTTTATTGGCTCTGGGTGGCACGGCTGAAGCCGTGCCCTTCCCAAGCCCTTCCAAAATGATATCTTGCCAACGCGATATGCGATAGCTTTCAGTTCCAAGAAAAGCTAAATGGAGAGCGCAAAACCTGTTGTCGTGGTGACCGGCATTGCGGGAAACCTAGGGTCGAGGTTGCTCCCGCTGCTGGGGGATTTCTCGGTGATTGGGGTGGACCTGAGTCCGCCCCAAACCGATCTTCCGTTGCAATTCGAGCGTTTGGATCTGGGCGATGAAGCTTGCACCCGCACGCTTTACGAATTACTGCGCGACACGCGGCCGGTTGCGGTGGTGCATCTCGCGTTCGTGATCGATCCGGTGCGCACGGGCGTGCTGGATACGGAGCGCATGTGGCAGATCAACGTGGCCGGCACGGCGCGCGTGATGGAAGCCGTGACGGAGGCGAATCGCACGGCGGATTCTCCGATTGGGAAATTTATCTTCCCCAGCAGCGTTTCTGCCTACGGGCCCAGTCTACCGGAACCGGCGACGGAAGATTCCGTGCTGGCGGCGCACACGCTGCCATACGCGATTCACAAGAAGCAGTCCGATGAAGTGGTGCAGAAGCGCGCACCGGCTTTGAGAGGGTGCAGCGTGTACATTCTGCGTCCGCACATTTTTGCCGGAGCGAGCGTGGAGAATTACCTGCTGGGAGCGTTTCGCGGCACGGCGAATGGCAAAAGCGCGCGGGCGGAGAAGATGCGGAGCGAGGGCAAGCGGCTGCCCTGCATGATGCCGCGCGGGCAACAATATCTGGACAATAAGATTCAGTTTGTTCACGTGGACGACATGGCGCGGCTGATCGCGTACATTCTGCACCGCGATCCGGAGGCGCAACGGCTGACGATTCTGAACGTGGCCGGACGTGGCGAGCCGCTAACTTTTGGCCGCTGCATTGAGATGGCACAGGCGAAGCTGGTGCGCGTCCCGGGAAAGTGGGCCATGCGGCTGGTGCTGGAGTTTCTGTGGAAGCGGGGCATCTCGGCGATTCCGCCGGAGGCGCTGCCCTACATGACTGGGGAGTACATCATGAACACGGGGCGACTGCGGAGTTTTCTGGGCGGAGAGTATGAGAGCGTGATGCGGTATGCGATTGCGGACGCGTTTGCGGACAGCTTCAAGAACGCGACGGCGGCTACCTCAGGGGCTAAAGCCCAAGGACTTGGTTAATCCGTACCGGCACGGCTGAAGCCGTGCCCTTCCCGAACAGTTCATCCCCATCTGCATCAATACTCACTTCTTTCCGCGATACAATCCGGCGATTCCGAAGGTGTAGGGCGTCCAAGTAGCTTCGCGGAAGCCGGCGCGGCGCATGCGAGACAGCATTTCCTGCGGCTCGGGAAAGCGTTCGACTGAGTTGGGGAGATAGGCGTAGGGACCGCGCACGCCGGAAAGCATAGTACCCACGCGCGGTAGAACCTGTTTGAAGTAGAGGCGGTACAAGTGGCCGATGACGCCTTTGGGTTCGCTGAAGTCGAGGATGCCGCACTCGCCTGCGGGGCGCAGGACGCGGGCGATCTCGCGCAGGCCGGCATCGTAGTCGGCGAGATTGCGGAAGCCGAAGGCAGAAGTGACGAGGCTGAAATGCTGATCGGGAAACGGGAGACGAAGAGCGTCGGCTTCGATCCAACGCGGGGATGAAGACTTTCTTCCATTTGATGAGACTTTGATCAGGGACTTCATCCGGGCACGTTGCAGCATGGCGTGGGAGAAGTCAGCACCCCAAAGTTGCAGATTGCTGTTCCCTGCCTGCTTGCGCAAGGCGAAGGTCATGTCTCCGGTGCCGCAGCAGAGATCCAGAACGCGGCAGTTGGGCTGGGCGAGGATCTGCGCGAAGGCACGGGCAGTGCGACGCCACCACAGGCGATCGATGTTGAACGACAACACGTGGTTGAGCAGATCGTAGCGCGGAGCGATCGAGGTGAACATCTCGCGGACGGCTCGCGCGGCGGAGTCGGGATCGCGTGCGCCTTCGGGGGCGGCGCCGATTACGCTCGATCTCTCTGAGCTTGATCTTTCTAAGTTTGACCTTTGAATTTCAGCCACAGCGTTTACTTTCCCCATCCGCCGCGGGAGAGGCGGCGCAATTCTTCGACGGCGCCGATTACGACATTGTCGGGTACATCGGCGGCGATTTCGACTTTCCCAATCTCCCGGGGCAGCACGAAGTGCACCACGCCACCCTGGGTCTTCTTGTCGGCCTGGAGGCGCGCGAGAATCTTGCGGGCGCTCACTTTGAGTTCCGGCAGGCGGCCGAGGCTGAGAACGGCATCGGCGATGCGGCCGGCGGTGACGCTGTCGGTGCGGCCAACGGTGAGGGCAATGTTGGTGGCGGCGATCATGCCCCAAGCGACTGCCTCGCCGTGAAGCAGGATGCGGTATCCAGTTTCTGCTTCCAGTGCGTGGCCGATGGTGTGTCCGAGGTTGAGCACGCGGCGCAGGCCGCCTTCGTGTTCATCGGCGGAAACGACTTCGGCTTTCAACTTCACGGATTGAGCGATGAGACCTTCTACTTCGACGGGATCGCGTTTGAGTATTTGCGCACGCTTCTGCTCGAAGCGGAGAAAAAGATCAACATCCCCGATAATGCCGCACTTGAGCGCTTCGTACAGGCCGGCGCGAAACTCGCGGTCGGGCAGCGTGCGCAGGACTTCGGGATCAATGAGAACGGTGCGGGGATGGTAGAACGTTCCCAGCAGGTTCTTCCCGGCCCCAAGGTTTACGCCGGTTTTGCCTCCGACGGACGCATCTACCTGGGCCAGGACTGTGGTGGGAATCTGCACTAACTCCACGCCGCGCATGTAGAGGGAGGCCAGCAGCCCCGTGACATCGCCGACCACACCGCCACCCAGGGCGATGAGAACCGCTTTGCGGTCGGCGCCCAGGCGGGACAATCGTTCGGCCAGCTTTTCAATCGTTGCCAGCTTCTTGGCAGGCTCTCCGTCGAGCATTTGGATCACCTGCGGCTTGAAACCCGCCGAGTTCAGGGACCGAATCAGCTTTGCCCCCCAGCGGCGACGGACGGGGAGAACGGTCACCACAAAAATCTTGCTGGCCTGCGGCAGCAATTCCGCCAGCAAGGTTCCAGAGCGAGCAAGCGAGCCATTTTCAATCCGGGCCTGATAGGGCCGCGGCGGGACATGGATGGTGACCTGCGCCATGGGAATTCCATCATAGCCTATGGGCAACGCAGTTTTAACCGGGTGTGCCCCGAGAAGTGGTACTATTTGCCCGTTTATGAAAGGTCTTCCAGCCGAGACCGATTTCGTAGTGATTGGCGCCGGGGTCGCGGGTTTGCGAGCCGCGATCGAACTGGCGGACGCCGGACGTGTGTTGGTGCTGGCGAAAAAAGAGACTTTCAGCGAGCAGTCGGCACAAGGCGGAATCTCGTCTGCGCTCAGCGATGAAGAAGAGGTGATCCTGCACCTCCAGGACAGTTTGATTGCCGGCGACGGCCTGTGTAACACCCAGGCAGTGAAGGTTCTGGTGGAAGAAGGGCCAGAGCGTATCGAGGAATTGATCGCCTGGGGCACCCAATTCGGCCGGCCTAAAACCAAACTGGTATTTGAAACCGAAGCCTCCTACAGCCACAGCCACGTTCTGCGCGCCCCGGGAGACTCGACGGCAGCGGAGATCCTGCGCGCGCTTCATGCGAAAGTACAGACGCACAAGAACATTTCTGTGCTGGAATTCGAGTTCTCGACGGAGTTGCTGACGGAAGGTGAGCGCGTGACCGGGGTTGCGCTGATCGATGAGAAGGGATTGCCGGAAGTGGTGGCTTGTTCGGCGGTACTGCTGGCGACAGGAGGGATGGGACAAATTTATCGCAACACGACTAATCCCGATACCGCCACGGGGGATGGCGTGGCGATGGCCTTCCGCGCGGGCGCGGACGTCGGAGACATGGAGTTCATTCAGTTTCATCCCACGACGCTGTACCTGAAGAAAGCGCCGAGGCTTCTGCTTTCGGAAGCTCTGCGTCGCGAAGGTGCACATCTGCGGAACATCGAGATGGATCGCTTCATGGGGAAATATCATCCGCTGGGCGAAATGGCGCCAGCTGACGTGGTGGCGCGGGCGATCATGCATGAAATGGAAGTCAGCCGCGCCAAAGATCCCTTCGTGTATCTCGACATGACCCACCTGAATGCGGCCAGAGTGCAGAAACGATTTCCGCGCATTTACGCGACCTGTATGAAGCACAACATCGACATCACGGAGGATGTGATCCCGGTCCGTCCCGCGGCGCACTTCGCGATGGGAGGGGTGCGTACGGACCTGAACGGCAAGACCAGCCTGGCCGGGCTTTATGCCGCGGGCGAAGCGGCGGCGACCGGCGTGCATGGCGCGAACCGGCTGCCCAGCAATGCACTGCTGGAAGGCGTGGTGTATGGAGCGCGCGCGGGAAAGGCGATGCGGGGGGAGCTGAGGCACACGCACAAGCCAGGGCTCTTACCTAAAAAAGCCGCGTCGCAGAATGGTCCGGTGGATGCGGGAATCGAAGAGTTGATTGGGCAGATGCAGGACATTCTGTGGAAAAACGCCGGCATTGTTCGCACAAGGATTGGAATGCAGGAAGCGATGAAAGTGCTGGAAGGGCTTGCGCCGAGAGTGGCGCATCCGCGCACGCGGCGATCACATGAGGCGGCAAACCTACATCTGGCCGGACTGCTCGTGGCGCGTTCGGCGCTGGCCCGCGAAGAGAGCCGCGGTGCACATTATCGCATTGACTATCCCGGGCACGACGACAAGAAGTTTCTGAAGCACTCGGTGGTTAGGGGGGAGAGCGTGCGGTTTGTGTAGGGCGTTCTCCAGTGAGATTCGGGCAAATCGAAGCGCTGAGGGTTTTGAGTGTAATCGCTGATTTCGACAGTTGTGTTGGAACGGCTTGGATGATTCGGGTAAAGTGCTGACATGAGATATATGGCCCGAATGGCTCTGCTGCTGGTCGCGGGTGCATTTCTGGAAGCACGTTCGTTACCGCAACAGACTCCTCGGCCTGTGCAGTCAGATGCGACAAAAGGCGAAGTCATCCTTCTAACCCTGTCGAAACCCACATTCACTCCATTGGCGCGACAAGCGAATGTTGAGGGTGAGGTCATAGTGGAGGTTGCGGTTCGTCCAGATGGAAGCACCGAGGCGACAGTCGTAAAAGGCCATCCTTTGCTGAAACAAGCTGCCCTCGACAGTGCCATGCAGTCTCGTTTCGTGTGTCGAGTGTGCACTGCTCCTCTTTCGTACACGCTTGCTTACACGTTTACGCGCACATCTGAGGGAAGCTGCTGCGATGGAAGGGGAGCGCCGGTCAAGGTGGAGCAAGGGCCGCAATCATACGACGAGCGAGGCCGACCGCAAACTCGCGTCACAATTTCAGCCGAGAAGATATGTCTTTGCGACCCCTCTTTCACGCTCACGAAGAAAGTGCGTTCGCTGAAATGTCTTTACCTTTGGAAGTGCTCCACACGCGGATAGGTGTTGGTGTATCACCGTTACACTCATTAACTAGGTTGCGGAAAACTCGCGGCAAATGCGGGGTACCTCCACTGGGGCTGAAGCCCGAACTAAATTCGAACCGTTTACGCGGCGCTGAAAGCGCCGCTCTTCCACGTCGCCGCCCGCATTTGGATCGCATCGAAATCGGCATCGCTCATTGTGAGTTTGTCCGCAGCCTCTAAAGTCGTACCCTTCCCTAGTTCTTTTATCTGCCCGTTCATTCCTTTCTCTTTTCCGGAAACACGACTGACGCCACAATCGATACTGCCAGCACCCCAGCAACCACGCCCAGCGTGATGTGGGTCGGGACATGAAAACGATCCGCGGTGATCATCTTTAGTCCTACCAGGATCAGCACCAGTGCCAGACCGGTGTGCAGGAAGCGGAAGGCTTTCATCAGTCCGGAGACAGCGAAGTACATCGAGCGCAGTCCGAGAATGGCGAACACGTTCGACGTATAAACAATGAAAGCATTGAGCGTGACCGCGAGGACTGCGGGAATGGAGTCGACGGCGAAAAGCAGATCAGTGGTTTCGATTACTGCCAGAACGACTAACAGCGGCGTGGCATAGAGTCCTGGATTCCCCTTCCATCCACGTACAAAGAAACGTCCGCCCTGGAAATCATCCGTTACCGGAAGGAGACGACGCAGAGCTCTGACAGCCGGATTCTTCACGGGATCGACCTGGTGCTCGCCGGAGAATCCCAGACGAACCCCGCTGTAGATCAGAAGCGCGCCGAACAGATAGAGAACCCAGTGGAAGCGCTCAATGAGCCCGACTCCGGCAAGGATAAAGATGCCGCGCATCAGGAGCGCGCCGAGGATTCCCCAAAAAAGGATGCTGCGCTGGTGCTGCTCAGGGACGGAGAAGTAGCGGAAGATTACCAGGAAGAGGAATAGATTGTCTACACTGAGGGAAAGTTCGAGCACGTAGCCGGTGACGAATTCCAGTGCGACCTGTCGCCCTTGCCAGAAGAAAACTACGCCTGCGAAAGCCATGGCGAGGGCGATCCACATGGCGCTCCAGGCGAGAGCTTCGCGCGAGCGTACGACGCGGCCACTGCGGTGGAAGACGAGGAGGTCCAGCACCAGCATGCCCAGCGCGAACAGGTTGAAGAGAATCCAGAAATAGAGCAACGGGCTTCCCTGAAGGAATCACGAATTGGTTTTATTTCTGCCGGCCCAAGCGTCCGCTCTGCCAATCATCCCACAGGCCAAAGGCTTTAAACATTTCCACGCTGTTGGTCTCGCGCATGCTCTGCTCGATTTGCGCGCGGGTGAAGCGCGGACCGATCCTTTCCGGAAGATTCGCCAGCGCGAAGCTGAACTCAGCTGCCTCGGCTACGTGTTTCTTGAGTTGTGTGAAGTCCACTTTATCGTAGGTATCGGAAACGGCGTGGTAATTTTCCAAATAGTTCGCTTCCTCCTGATCGGCGACAAACGTAGGAACGCCTTCGAGCATGAAATCGAAGTGGTCAGTGCCCCATTCCATGTCAGTTTTAAGCTCGGTCACTCCAAACTGTTGCAGTGGGGCGATCAGACGCTTGGCGGTATCGACCAGGTCTTTGCGTCCGCCATCAGAAAAGCCTGTGGTCTTGCCGGTGCCGGAGTCGAAGATGATAACCCCCGAAGCCTTGTCGAGTTCGGGACGATGCGCCCGGGAATAGGCCCGGGAGCCGAGCAAACCTTCCTCTTCGCCGGAAAATAGAATGAAGCGAATGGAGCGGCGAGGCTTTAATCCGGAGGCTTTGATTGCTCGCAATGCGTCGACGACCAACGCGGCGTTGCAGCCATTGTCGAGCGCGCCCGTGCCGAGATCCCAGGAATCCAAGTGCGCGCCGAGAATGACGAACTCGTCAGGCTTCTCGCTGCCCTTGATTTCCGCGATCACGTTTGCGGTCTTGATTGGTCCACCGACTTGGTTGGGGATGCTCAGGTCAGCCCAGACCGGATGTCCCGAAGCCAGCAAGCGGCCGATGCGCTCACCATCCTCACGTGCTACCAGTACCTGCGGGATGCGGTCGACTTCTCCGTTGGAGGAATTCGTGTGCCGGTAGAGGATGTCGTGTTCGCGGGTGGCGATGAACGCTATGGCTTTGGCCTTTCCTTTCACCGCCGCCGTGATCACAGGCGGCGGCTTCGTATACTCGGCGAAAAGGTCGTCCCAAGTTTTGAGCACAACGGAGTGGACGAGCACGATCTTGCCGGAAATGTCTCCGGCCTTTGCGAAGTCGGCGGGACTGCCGCTGCCTGCGTCGACCACCGGCACATGCTTCACCGGAGACAGCGCGGGAGCCCACGCGATGGAAACGCAGCGGACGCGGAACTCAACTTTCGGAATCTGTGCGAGTTTAGGATCAAGCGCCGTTCCCGTGGCGCTGACCGTCATCTCGGTCGCTCCTTCGGCCCAGGAATACGGGATGGTGAATTCTTCTGTGTGGACGCTGTCTGCGCCGGCGGCCTTGAACATCTGCACGCCCCAGTCGACGGCGCGCTGCATGGCGGGAGTGCCGGGAACGCGTCCGCCGACTTCGTCGGTCAGGTGGCGCAGGTTGCTTTCGAGAGACGAGGGCTTGAGAGCCTCCTGGATGATCTGATTGGCGTCTTCGTTAAAGCCGCTGGGAGACGCGGCGGCTTCGCAAGCCAGAACAGCGACAAGACAGGCCAACAGAATTCTGGGCGTTCGCATACGCGCCAAATTAGAAATGAATTTGGCGAAAAGAGCAAAACAAAGTATCCAAAAAGAACGGCCCTGGCTGCCAAACCCGTGGCGTCTAGCCTTCGAGTTGCCCAACTCACGTTTCGCTGGGGCTATGGAATTATTTCGTACACAACGCCGTTGCCGCCGCTACTGCCGCCGCCAGCCGTTGTCCCGTAAAGATTTCCTGAGCTATCAAGGATTACCCCAGCAAAAGGGGCGGCGCCGTCGATGCCGTTTTTAAAAGTATGCAACTGGGTCTCCGTCCAATACCCGCTCGATGCGGGCGAGAGTTTGAACACGATGCCAGACCCGTGGGTTCCACCCTGGAGCGTAGTACCGTAAAGATTGCCGGCGGTGTCGAACACCAATTGTTCTGCGTAGGGATCGTAACCATCGCTGCCGGCGGCGAAGACGTACAATATCGTCTCGGTCCACGCACCGCCACCAGCGGGAGAGAGCTCAAAGACAGTGCCGTGGCCCTTCGGACCGCCGCCTGAAGTGGTCGTGCCAAACAGATTACCTATCGCATCGAAGACCAAAGTTGAGTATGGGTAGGTTCCGTCCTGCGAAGTCCCGAAGTTGTGCAGTATCGCCTCGGCCCAATTACCACCGGCGGGCGAGAGTTCATAGACGGTGCCGTAGTTCTTGACGCCCCCGTTTGCGGTTGTGCCGTAGAGATTACGGGCGGAGTCGAGGACCAGGGCACCGTCGGGATTGGCTCCGTCGGTCCCGTTGCCGAAGCTCCAAATGAGCTTCTCGGTCCAGCCACCGCCAGAAACGGGTGAAAGCTCAAAAGCAGTGCCTTTCGCGTACGCGCCGGCGAGGAACGTGGTGCCGAACAGATTGCCTGCTGCGTCGAAAAGCAGTCCGGCCTCGGGATTCGATCCGTCGCCGATTCCGCCCCTGAAGTTGTGTAGGACGGTTTCAGTCCATTTCCCGCCGGTTGCCGGCGATAGCTCGTACACGGTCCCCAAGTCATCGGTGCCTCCGATATAAGTAGTGCCATAGAGATTACCGGCGGCATCGAAGATCAGGTTGTTGTAGGGTGCGGTACCGTCTTTGTTTTTGGAATTCCCGAAATTGTGCAGCACAGTTTCGATCCACGTCCCCGACGAGTTACGCGACAGCATATAAGCGACCCCGCCACTATAGGCGCCGCCAGAAGCGGTAACTCCGTAGAGGTTTCCCGAGGCGTCAGACACCAATGCACCGTTGGCGCTCTTGCCGTTTGTGGCGTTAAACACGTGCAGCAGCTTCTCAGTACTCAGGCCAAACGCCGGATTGCAGGCGGCCACGAGCATGACCATTACCAATGCGGGAGCCAAAGTTCGTCTCAGAACCGAGCGTAGTTGTTCCTGCCTCATGACTTTCCTCCGAGAATGGCGCCTTCCTGGCTAGCCGCTGGGGGAGCGGAACGACTCTTGCAGGTCAAACCGTTGACTCGGGATCTTTGAATCCCAAGCAGACGGAATTCTACACCAGCTCGGTTTTCTCCGGCGTTAATTTTCCACTCACTTGGGCGGCAGCGGGTCCATCTTGTCGAGGATGCCGATAGTCTCCAGCATGGTGCTACCCACGATTTCCAGGCTTTTGGGGCTGAGCTTGTCCACTGTGTCTTGCGTGGTGTGCCAGAAGACATCGTTGTAGCCGTAGTCGAAGTCGATGAAGTCGGCGGAGGGTACGCCGCGCTTGAGGAAAGGAAGGTGATCGTCGCTGACCGCCATGGTTCGCGCGAAGAAATGCGATTGATAGCCGAGTCGGGTAGCTGCCTCATAGACGACATCTTCAAGCCATGGGGTTGAATTCGAGTCACGCTCGATGTTGAGATCGGCATCTCCGACCATATCTGCTAACAGGAAGGCCTTGATTCTCTTAAGCGTGCCATCGGCTTCCCATTTTTCGGCCAGGTGAGTAATGCCATAAAGGCTGTCTTTCTCGAAGGGCATTTCCTGCTGGAGGCCGCCAGAGCCGTCGGGTTTGATTGCCTCCTCGGCGTCGTCCCACACCAGCCATACGCTGTAGCCGTTGCGTTTCTTGCCGCGCAATTGATTCGCAAATTCCAGGAGCAGCGCGCTGGACGAGCCGCCATCGTTGGCTCCAACGAAGGTTGTGTTGCGAAGGGGATAATTCGTGTCGTAGTGACTGGCGATGACGATGATGCCGTCTCTGGTCCCCGGAAACTTGGCGAGGATGTTGTGGACGGGAAACTTGCCCTCGGGCGTGTCGGCGGTGAACGTGTCGTTCTCGACGTCGTCGCCTTTGAGATGGGCGAGGATGTAGTCCTCGACTTTCCTGTGATTGGCGCTGCCGAGGGGGCGCGGGCCGAAGGCTACGATCTCCTTTACGTATTGAAAGGCACGGGCGGAATCGACTGCCGGTGGTGGGCCGTTGTCAGGCGGGAGCGAAAGCTTGGGCACAGGTGTCTCGGCCGGTTCGATTGCAGCGGGATTCTGGGCCTTGACCTGCTTGCTCTCTTTTTTCTGATCGCAGGAAATGAAGGTGACTGCAAGGGAGAGCAGCACGATTGGGAGACAGGCTGTCTTCATCTTCGTCGCTATCACTATCACTGTCACTATCAACACACGCACCTCGAAATTGTCCTCCGGGCGGATTTCAGATGGAATTCTATGTGGCCTGTTTTTCTCTCCGAGCCCGCCTCTGGTTGGGATGGACCAGCCAGGCGATGCCAACGCTGATGGCGTATAGCGCGACCATGGGAGCGGCAAAGATGCACATACTCAAGATGTCAGGAGTCGGCGTGACGATGGCCGCAATAATGAAAATAAGCAGAATGGCATAGCGGAAGTTTTTTAACATGAAACTGGCGCTGACGATGCCCATTAACGCCAGAAAGAAGATCAGAATCGGCATCTCAAAGATCAAGCCCATGCCGAGGATAATGCTGAGAAAAAGCGAGGTGTACTCCGAGATGGTGATCATGGGCTGGAACTGTCTGCCAAAATGAACCAGGAAGCCCAGCGCCTGCGGGTAGACGACTTTGAAGCCGAAGTAACCGCCGGTCGTAAACAGCGCGATGGTTGAGACCATGAAGGGAACGACATAACGCTTCTCGTTGCGGTAGAGGCCCGGCGAGATGAACATCCAAACCTGATAGAGCACGAAGGGCGAGGTAAGGAACAGACCAGCCAGCGCGGCAATCTTCAAGTAAAGGTTGAAGGGTTCAGTGGGATTCAGGTAGACCAGTTGCTGTGATAAGCCGTTGGCCCGCAGCACGTCCATGATGGGGCGCTGCATCACATCGTAGATGCGCTCGACCTTCCACCAACAGGCGAAAAATCCCACAGCGACGGCCGCAATGGAGTAGACGAGGCGGCGGCGCAGCTCCTCCAGGTGATCGAGAAAGCCCATGGTTGGCATGGCGTCGGGTTTCTGCTCGTCGCCGGAAGCCTCGGTCGCGGTCTCAAACATGCGACTCCTGCGAGGTTGAGACGTGGGGCTCGGCGGCGGGATCAGAGGGCAGTTCAGAAGACGATGGTGCGACTGGAGCAGGCTCGGCAGAATTCACCACTCGGGGAGCAGCTTCTGCAGCGGGACCGGCCAGAGTGTCGGGCGCGTCTTGGGGTGCCGGCTCGCTTGCCGCCGGGTTCAAACTCAAGCTGGCCACGGTTCCCTGCGGTGGAGGAGTGGAAGGCAGAACCGTCTGCGACTTTTCGACCTCCAGATGCGCAATCTCCGTTTCGATCTGCGACCTGAATTCGTTCGAGGCCCGCCGGAGTTCGGCGAGAAGACGTCCAGCTTGACGAGCCATCTCCGGCAGCTTCTTCGGGCCAAAAAGAATGAGGGCCAGGAAGAACAGGAAGATCGTGTCGGAAAAACTCATGACCTCATCATAATGCGGGCGGGCAATAGCGGCAATGCGGGCGTCGGCCCCGGGGGGCTTTCGCGCTCCTTTACCGCCGTCCAGCTGAATGCAAAACTCTTACGGAGCGTGCTTGAGGACCACGGTATTTCGCTCGTCGCCGGCGATGATGCGGTAGAACTTTTTTAGGTCCTCGGCTTTATTGACGGGCACGCTCAACTCTTTCACCTCGAAGGTACGGGTATAGCCCACAACGTTGCCATTGACGACCGTCTTCGAGTGATAACTAGCGAAGCTGTAGTCGGCATCGACGGGCGGCGGCATGTCATCGACCACGTAGCCGGCCGGTATTGTGATTTCAAAAGCGTCGGTATCGCGTGTCGGCTCCTCCAGTTCGATGGCGAACTTTCGAGGCTCTTTGGTCTCCAGGAATCCCGCTCCCTTAATTCCGAGCACTCGTGGTCTCACCAGTAGTAAGTTTCCGGCGTTCTTGGCATAGTTCTCCGACTCGAACGAATAGTTGAAGCCGAAAGGTTGGTCGGTCTGCTGGAGGTTGAGAAGGGTGGCATGAGTGATGTGAAAACTGGAGAGCGAACCACCCAGAAGTTCCTCGATTGGCTTAATGCGGTCTGTGTCTTTGGTTACTGTGCGCAACCGCCAACGCTCGGAGGACGCGCGCTCGCCAAGCCGCGTCTCTTTCACTTCGCCCTTCAAGGTGCCTGACGGGTCGAGGGTCAGGGTGGCCGTGCGCCGGATGCTGTTCATTGCTGACGGTTGCTGTGGCAGTTCAATCAACTCGCCACCGTTAGGCGTAACCAGCAAACCATAGTTGGCCTGTAGATAGCCGGGGAGCTGACCGAATGGGATCAGGTCGTTGGTCGGATCGAAGAACAACAGTCGACCAAGCCTGGGATGCTGCATGGTAGCGACCAGGGAGGGATCAGTCATGCCGTCGGGCAGCCTGATGGCAGTGATCGCGTGGTTAAATCCGTTGTGCGCCGGCATTTCACTCGTAACAGAACCACGCGTGGCATTGATCAATACGTGGTATGAATCCACGCCAATCTCGCGCAGCATGGATCGCACCAAGGTCGCTTTATCCTTGCAGTCCCCATAGCGGTGCGAGAACACGTCCGGCGCCGAATGAGGTTGCAAGCCACCAATACCCAGATCGATCGACACATAGCGGATATCATGCTGCACGAATTGGGCAATGGCTTGCATCTGCTGCAATGTGGTTGTCTTCGAGGCGGCAAACTTAGATACCTGTTGTTTGATCTCTGGCGAGGCATCGACCCGTTCGCCGACGAGGTTGAAGTACCACTTTCCCATCATCTGCCAGTCAGCGTTTGTATTGAGCGCCGGGCCTCCGGAGGTGAAGAACGACAGGATCATCTGCCCCGCCACCCCGCGGAAAGGAGGCATAAGGGGCTCATGTCTGATTTCCTTCACATCGTTCACCGTCCAACGCCAGGAGTTGCTGCCAGCCTGGCTCGGCATGACCTCAGCGTGGTTGAGCCAGGATGCCTTGTATTCCCACCCCGGCGGGAGCTGGAGTGAAAAGTGGCTTTCCCGCACCGGGTCTCTTTCCTGGAAATACCAGATGTCCTGCAAAAAGAAAGGCCGTTCCTCGACTTCGAATTCGTAGCCGACAATGTTTCCCGGATCTGAGGCTGGAATATGCAGAACCTTGAATTTCGTGTCGGAGATCAGCTCGCCCCCTGCTGTATCCGCAGAGATTTCGATCGCGTCCTTGTCTTTCACTTCGAAGTCTTTGCCTTGCGCCGGGATGCACCATCCATGGAGACTCTTGATTTTCCTTTCGGGATTGAAGTAGACGGGCACTGTGCCGCGATCGCGGCCGTTGGGCCGTAGGATCTTGTAGGCTTCGCGCACTTGCGTCCTTATTTTGTCGCTTGAAGAGACCGTGACGCTGGTTTCTGAATACAGCAGCACAGCGTCGGTCTTTTCGTCGTAGGAGGGCAGCGGCGCGTTGACTAGTGCGTGCATCCACTGCGGGGCATCCCCGCCCGCCGAAGCTGTTGGCGCGCAGGCTAGGAAGCAGGCGACAATACCCCCTGCGAGCAGAAACCTTGCCGACCTAGTTAGTCGCGGTCGCGAAGCCGGGTTGCAATACGATCTGCTCTTCATCTGCACTCCTCACTGCCTGAAAAAAGGTTCGTAATGCGGAATAGTACTTCTGCTCCAGAATCATGAAATCCACTTTAAGCTTGCGCGTCAGATGTAATGTTTCCTTGCTGCTCTCTGCTTTCAGGGCATAGCCAACTAGTCCTTTGTCCTGATCCTGCCCCGGCGGAACGCTGCCCACTTGCCAGCCTGGAGGAAGCTCGATGGTTACGTCATCCACCTTCTCGTAGGGATATTCAAAATAAATCGGGTGCACTCGGTTGGCATGTTCAAAAATGCGTTTCTCGACCGCTGTGAAAACGCCGGCAGGAATCAGGACGCGCTTTCCGGCATTCGATGCCCAGCCCGGAATCTTGACCTCAAACTCGGCAACCAGCGGCGTTTCCGATGCGTCCCAGTCGGGCTTGTTCGTAAGTTCTACCTCGACCGCGGCGGGGACTTGGCCTTTCAAGCGTTCTTCCAGGAACTTCTTGCGTGCGACATCGTCGGCATGACGCATATCGACCCGATGATACGTCGCTTCCAAGCCGGTGTAGGTGACCGTAAGCTTCCCTTCCAGATCCCCGGTGTCGGAAAGCTTCAAATTCCCCCGGTGCTCGATACGCGATTCCGAACTTAACGGAAGCGTAGTTCGGATCCACGTCCCACCGTCCTTGTCGAGCTTCAAACCCTGTACTCCAGTCTCATACCAGGTCAGCAGACCAAAGGGAGTGAATTCGGCTCCGGGATCGAAATACACATCTTTCCCGTTCAGCATGACCAATATTGCGGTTTCATTCAAATGGCCGCTCTCCATGGTATTTGGTTTGAAGAAATACTCAGCCCGACTGGAGACCCAGCATCCATAAGCTTCGAACCCGGCGGCGCGCACCAGGGCGAGGAAAAGCCAATCCAACTGCCACTTATTGCCATAGCCGCGCTTCCAGACATCTCCGACGTTCTCTTCGACCTTTTCTTTCTCGCGTTTTTGCTCCTGCATGGTTTTCTGGAGGTCGAACGAAGTGTTTCTAAGGAGCTGCACACGATCATAGATCTTGCGCAATTTCACTTCCGGAGGGTCGTTCGGCGAGACGATCTGTGCGACTGCTTCATCCATTGCCTTGCGTTTCCCGACGAAGATCTCCAGTTGATCGTTGCGGCTCTTGCCGACCAGCTTCCAGAATTGGACGGGGTCATTTTCGTGTCGACCGATCTCGTAGGTGAAATCCACCCGTGATTTCAGTTCGTTCACTGGCGGCATGAACTCTTCGGCTTGGAAAGCTGGAATGTTGCTTGCCTCCATACGGTAGACGTGGTCAGGGCCCTCTTTGGGTTCGGCTCCGGAAGGAAGGTTCTGCCATCGCAGTTGAAGGGTTAACGGATAGTAGCGACCTTTGTAGGGTTTGAGGGAAAAGCGGGCGCTCCTGGTAAACAGTTCTTCACTCAGAATCCAATGCGACGCATAGGCATGTTGCAGGTCGAGGGTATAGGTGTACTCAATGATGCATCCTGCTTCGACGGCAGGCAGGGTAAACGTTCTTGCCAGGTAGTTAAGCTTGCGGAACTTTACCAGGGACTTATCGAACACTTTGCCGTCGAAGTCAACGGCGGTGCCATCCGGCTTGATGGTGCGTGCCCGGATGTGAACGACCTCGTCGACTCCCTTGAAAAAGGGAATTTCTATGTTCGCGAACTTGCGCCCGGCGTCGGACAGGATCTTGATTCGATAGTAATTGTCTTCGCGAATCTTCCCGCTGTTGCTGTCATCCCGGTCGACCTGGCGAAACAAGATGATTGCAGCAGCCCCGGGAGCCAGCGGCTCGCTGGTCATTTTCAATTCTTCAGGGGAAATGGGCTGAAAATCTATGCCCGCGCGCACCGCGCCTAGCCGATAGGTGGAAGCGGCCAGAACCAGGAATGCAGCAAAGCCTGCAACGAAGACTACACGACGAAGCGGCACTTTCGAACTCCACGAGCGCCTGCGATGACGAGAACGGTCCCCCGCACTTTTGGTGAGGGACACAATATCCCCGTGGAGTCTCCGCGTCAATAGCACGGGCTATGCACAAATCCTGCGCTCGCATTAAGATGGTCGGCCATGCAACTCTGGTTTGCGCGAGGAAGCGAAGTCAGTATTCGCGAACAGTTGGTGACGCAGGTGGTTCTAGGGATACTTGGCGACGACCTTGCCCCGGGCCAGCGCCTGCCCAGCACGCGGGAGCTGGCACGGCGCTTTCAACTGCATCCCAACACGATCAGTGCAGGGTACCGGCAGTTGGCGCGGGATCGTTGGGTGGAGTACCGCCGCGGGAGTGGGGTTTTTGTCCGGGCCAACCGGCCCGAGATGCAGCTCTCGTCGGCGCTCGCGCTGGATCAGATGATCGCCAGCCTCTTTCGCTCAGCGCGGAAAGAGGGCGTCTCACTGCCTTCCCTGCGGGTGCGACTGCGCCACTGGCTGGACATGCAGCCGCCGGATCATTTTCTTCTGATCGAACCAGACGAAGAACTCCGGCGAATTGTGGCTTCCGAGATTCAGCAGGCCGTGAGTTTGCCGGTCATGAGTTGCGGATTGGAAGATTGTCCGAAAGCGTTGCAAGGCAGCATTGCGGTGGCTCTCCCGAACCGGCTGGCAGCAGTACGGCAGGCGCTTCCGGAAGGGACCGAGTTGCTGGCGCTGCGTTTTCGGTCGGTAACGTCCTCGTTGGGAGAGTGGTTGCCCGCGCCCTCGGGTGCCCTGGTCGGCATCGCCTCCAGGTGGCCGGACTTCTTGAAACTGGCACGCACCATGCTGAATGCGGCTGGCTTCCATCCCGACAGCCTTGTGCCACGGGACGCGCGGAAAACGAACTGGCAACGGGGATTAAAACAGACCGCCGCGGTCGTCTGCGATTCCGTCACGGCGAACGAACTCCCCGCGGGCTGTCGCGCAATTCCCTTCTCGCTGCTGGCCGAGTCTTCTCTTGACGAACTGCGGCGGTACGTGGAGTTCGTCAGCCGGCCGCTTGAATCGCTGTGACATTCTCGAAAGTGTCACAGCCTCCCATCCGGAGTTACAAGGCTTTGTTTAGGCTGCACATAGCAACACTTGAGGAGGTGCAGCATGAAGAAATTTGTGGCGTTCTGTTTGCTTCTGATGATGGCTCTACCAGCGGTCGCCGTAGAAGATGATCAAGTAATGTATGTGGGCGGCACGACGCCGGAGCTGAAGGCTGGAGTTGTCGGGCGGCTGGATATGACACCAGAGACCGCATTGATCTTCAACTACTCGGGAAGCAAGCTGGCAATCCCTTACGCTTCCATAGATTCATTTCAATATACACAAGAAGTGACGCGGCATCTGGGCGTGCTGCCGGCGATTGCCATCGGGCTGGTCACGATGCGGCGGCATCGGCATTTCTTCCGCATTTCGTATCGCGATCCTAACAACGTGGCCCAGGCGGCTGTTTTTGAGGTGCCCAAAACCATGCCGCGGACATTGCAGGCTGTGCTGGAGACGCGCGCTCCGCGAACATGCAAGCCATACCTCCCATGTGCGGGGCGGAATTGACGGCGACGCTGGAATTCTCACCGTGCATGGCTGTGACACTCCAGAAACTGTCACAAAACTACCACCGCATCTGCACAACGCGAGCTATCGTCAGCTCATGAAAAACACAAAAAAACTTTCGACCTTCCTAATGTGGCTGCTGTTGAGTGGGATAGCCATTGCACAGGCAGGAAGCGCTGATTTGCCCGATGCGCCTCAACCACAGGACTCGCCGTCAGCAAAGCCCGAGATCGAACCGGTCGGTGCAACGGGAGCATCTGACGAAAGAAAGTTGATTGCTCAGGCTCGCCGTTACCCGCGAGGTCCCCGCAGGCCAGCCCGCCCTCCGCATGGAGGAATCTACGCATCTGGATTTTCGTCGCCGCCCGGACTGTCGCTGATTGGGGCTCTCATCGGTTTCGGCGCGGGCGCCGTGATTGGTGCCAGCAATCCCGCGGACGGCACGGTGAGGGCTCATGTGACTTTGGGCCTAATCGGCGGCACTGTCGGTGCTTTTATCGGAGGAGTCATCGGCGGGGCATTCCCGCATTTCAGGAGAGGTTATCCGCCTTACGGGCCGGACGATGACGACGACAGCGATCTGCGTTCTGATGCCAGGAGAATCCATGCAAAGCGGCCGATCCCGACAAAGCCAGCCGCTCCCAGCCAACCAACGGGGGTCGAAGCGACCGCTCAGGCGTCCCCGGAGGAGCCCGCAGTTCCTTAGCCGCAAGGAGAGTCTCTGAAGGCAGGAACCTTAACCGCCGCCGGTCGCATCTCACCATCAGGACGGTTCCGGTTTGGTTACCAATGGTGACTATCCCGGTCCGGGGCAGTCTAAAGTAGTGATATACTGCGTGTATTCAGCGCGGTAGCCGGGGTGGTCGACAACCCTCAACCGAAGGACATTTTAATGGCACGTAGTTCTCGCCGTTCACTCTTCCTGGTAGTTTTTTTTCTCGTTGCGTGCGGCTTTCTGGGAATTCTTTTCGCCCAACGCACGGGACAGCAGTCGTCTCTCAGCAGCGACTCCGAAGTCAAAGACAGCTTTAAACAGTTTACTGACGTCTACTCGATCATCGAGGAGAACTACGCCGAGCCTGTGAATCCGGACAAGGCCATCTATAACGGGGCCATTCCCGGGATGCTGCACTCGCTGGACCCGCACTCGAACTTCTTTGATCCCAAGTCTTACGCGCTGATGCGCGAAGACCAGCGCGGCAAGTACTACGGCGTGGGAATGACGGTGGGACCGCGCAACAACAAAGTCATTGTGATCTTCCCCTTCACCGGCACGCCCGCTTACAAAGCAGGAATCCACCCGGGCGATGTGATCATCGCTGTGGATGGCAAGTCCACGGAGAACATGGTCACCGGCGACGTCGCGGACATGCTCAAGGGGCCCAAGGGCACGACGGTACACATCAGCATTTCGCGCGAAGGTGTCGAGAAGCCGATGGAGTTCACCCTGATTCGCGACGAGATTCCGCGCTACAGTGTGGACGTACATTTCCTGATCCGGCCGGGCGTTGGCTACCTGCACGTGACCGGGTTCAACGAAACGACCGAAGAAGAAGTCTCGAAGGCTCTGGATGAGTTTGGCGAGCTCAAGGGTCTGATTCTTGATCTGCGGGGAAATCCCGGCGGCCTGCTCAGCGAGGGCGTGGGCGTGGCCGACAAGTTCCTGAAGAAAAATCAGCTCATCGTTTCTCACCATGGCCGCGCTTCTGCGGAGAAGCGCTATGTGGCACAGCATGGCAATGGAGGCAAAGACTATCCTCTGGTAGTGCTGGTGAATCGCTTGACCGCATCGGCGGCGGAGATTGTCTCGGGAGCCATTCAGGACCACGACCGCGGCTTGATCGTGGGCGAAGTCACTTTTGGCAAGGGTTTGGTCCAGACTGTGTACCCGCTATCGGAGAATACCGGATTGGCACTCACCACAGCGCATTACTACACGCCCAGCGGACGGCTGATCCAGCGCGACTACAGCAACATTTCCCTCTACGATTATTACTACAATCGCGAGGCTGAAGCAGGCAGCAATGCCAGTCGCGAAGTGAAGCTGACCGACAGCGGACGCACGGTTTACGGCGGCGGAGGCATTACGCCCGACGTTGTCATCCCTCCGGTCAAAAGCAATCACTTCCAAGACACCCTGTTGCAGCACTATGCGTTCTTCAATTTCGCCAAGCGCTACGTGGTGAATCATCATCCGACAAAGAGCTTCGAAGTTGACGAGGCTCTGATGCAGGATTTCCGCAAGTCGCTTGACGAAGCCAGCATCGCGTACACCCAGGCGGATCTGGTGGATAACAACGAGTGGCTCCGGTCCAACATCAAGGCTGAAATCTTTGTAGACGCTTTCGGTCAGGATGAGGGCATGAAAGTGCGCGCGGAATCTGATCCGGAAGTGGTGAAAGGTCTGGACCTTCTTCCGCAAGCCAAAGCGCTGGCCGAAAATGCCAAGAAGATCGTGGCTGAGCATAACGGCGCGGGCGCATTCAACCGATAGGGGAGCAGCAGGTTTCAAAGTTTCAGCGGTTCAAGGTTTCAGAGTTTCAAAGACAACAGGCCCGGACATGCTCCGGGCCTTTGTTGTTGACATGACGGATGAGTCTTAACTTGTGCCCATTCGTTGACTTCGCTATTCGGCTGTGTGAAAATCCGCGGCAGTGGCCACATTGGAGAGGGTTTGAAGGCGATCATACTGGGACTGGCGGTCGCCTTGGCGCTGGCTGCCGGGTGGACGGATTGGCGCAACCGGCGGATTCCGAATTGGCTTACTGTGCCGGGATTGCTGGTGGGGGTTGCGCTGAATGCGTTGGCTGACGGATGGCCGGGACTGAAGGCTTCCCTGCTGGGCGCGGGGCTGGGGCTGCTGGTGCTTTTGCCATTCGTTTTTCTGCGCAGCCTGGGTGCAGGCGATTGGAAGCTGGCCGGAGCTTTAGGAGCATTCGTCGGTTGGGAAGCGATGGCGAATTTGCTGATGGGCTCGGTCTTTGTGGCCGGGATCATGGCCTTAGGGCTGGTGATTTACAAGCGGCGATTTCTGCAAACGCTGCGCAACATGGGAGGGCTTCTGAGGTCGATGTTGACTTTTCATATGCCGGGAGCCGAGGTTTCCTTGGATAATCCCGAGTCGCTGAAGGTCCCGTATGGCGTAGCATTGGCTTTAACCACTTTGCTTTTCGGCGTGGGTAAAATGTTGGGAGCGCGATAGCGATGAGGAAATCGATAACAATAATTTGGCGCAGTCTGGCCCGGGCCACGCGCGGTTCGCAAGTCGCGGAAACGGCCATGATACTGCCGCTTTTCTTCATGATCTTTATGGCCGTCTTTTGGTTCGCTCAGGCGTTCCGCATTTACGGTACGCTCACCCATGGCGCGCGGGCAGGGGCGGAGGCGGCTGTGGCTCCGGCTTGCACGACCTGCACTGTTACGATCGCCGCCACGAATGCCCAAACCGCAGTTCAGAATGCGCTTGCGGCCGCGCACTTGGACCAGAGTCGACTCGTCCCAACAACCGGTTGGACCCGACCCAACCTGTGCGCCTGCTTACCCAATAACACGAACTCGTCCTGCACATCGACCCCGGTTCTCTGCGACGGCAGCGTCACCAATGTGTGTGTGCAGGAGAACGTCCAGCTGTCGTACCCGAGCCAGGGCGGGATGGGCACCTGCGGTATATCGGTGAGCGCACGGTACCAATATGCGTACCATTTCCCTATTCCTTTTACCGGGCTGGACCTGGGAAACATGCTCCTTCCAGGGCAGGCGCAAATGAGGGTAGAGACGCAATGATAGAGACGCAATGACGATGACGATACGAGCCGCGACTCGGCGGGCCGGACTGCGGGCCGCGCTAAAGCAAGGCTGGACGAGCGACTGCGCCTCGCAGATCGTTGAATTTGCGGTTTCGCTGCCGTTGCTGGTCTTCTTCGTCGTGGGAATTTTTGACTTCAGTGGTGCAATTTCCCTCAAGCAGAAGCTAAGCAACGCCGCACGAGAAGGGGCCCGTGTGGCAGCTGCCGACCCGGCGAATGACCTCGCTGCTCCCGTCCCCGTCGCTGTCAGCGATGCATGGCAGGTGGTAGATAATTATTTAATTTCGGAGAAGATTAATGACTGCGGTCTGGCGACGGTTAGGACTCCGACGCAGTCTCAGCTTACCTGGACATATAGCGCTACCGGTGCGGGCTGCCCCGGAAACGGAATCAATCTCGCGATCAATCGCGGCTCGATAACCACAGTTGGTAATGGCGCGAATGCCGTCCATCTAATCCAAACCAGCGTCACCATTACTTACGCGTACAAGTGGCAATTCAACAATGTGGCCGGTTTGCTGGGCCAGACCTTTACTGGCCCGAGCAACCTTACGACCACGGCTACTGCTTTCAACGAGAATTGAGGCGCAACGAATGCTGCCACCGCTAATACGCCGCGCACGAAAAAGAGCGCAACTGCGCTCGAGGGAGCGCGGTTTCACTATGGCGCTGGTGGCAGGGTCGTTGGTTGCCATCATCGCCATGGCTGCGCTGTCAATCGATGTCGGTACGCTTTACCAGGCCAAAGCTGAAGCACAGCGTTCCGCCGATGCAGCGGCCTTAGCGGCGGCGAGGGTAATTTCGCTTTCAGGAATCACTGGAGATCCGACGAATGCCGACGGAAGCTGGGCCACGATTTGCGGCGGCGCCTCCAGCCCCGCCAGCCTGGCCGCGATCAATGTGGCTCAACAAAATTTAATCGGTGGTGTTCCGCCTTCGCCACCAACAGTGAACTACGGCGCAGGCAGCGCCGGTGCGTCAAATCCGGATTGCAGCAGCGGCGGACCAAACTTCGCGAACTTCGGCGTGAATCCTGTGGTTACCGTGACCGTGCAGCGCGCGAACCTGCCAATCTTCTTCGCCCGGATTTTCTCGTTGTTCGGCAGCAACTTCTCCAGCACCAGCGTAAGCGCAACTGCCAGCGCCGAAGTGTACAACCCTTCCCAGTCTGGCCCTCTGGCTTCTGGCATGATTCCCGTGCAGCCGCGCTGCGTGAAGCCTTTGATCGTCGCAAACAATGATCCTGGCAACTTCGGCAACCCTTTGGTCAACGCCAACGGGACCACCGTTAGCCCCGGGGTCTACCAGCTTGGCTCAGGAGTGATCGGGGAGACCTTCACGATAGGCGCTGACTGCAAGAGTGGGGCCCCTGACTGCGAAACCGGCGACGGCAACTTGTTTCCAGACAATCCCCCTAAGTGGAATGGGACCTTCTTGGAGTACATCCCGGCAGTAGTCAACGGCACCCCTGGCGCAGTCCCCGCATGCTCGAACGCCAATCCCTTCCAGCAAGCGATGGGAGGATGTGATCAAACTACCTTGTATGCCTGCGGGCAGTCACTTGCGACACAAGCCGACCTGACGATAAATCCCGGTGGCGCCACAGGCGATACCTCGACGGCCACCCAGTGTCTTACCCACTCGGCTCCGACGTACGGCGGCGCGGACTCCCTAGCCGGCGGTACAACTCCCGACTTCCCGTTCCAGGTCAAAGCCGGCGACGGCAACCCGCTGAAAAATGCGGGTTTAGTAGACGCCAACGATATAATTACCTCAAGCAGTTCCATCGTGACCCTGCCCATCGGCTACTTCGGCACTACCGGCCTGCCGACCGGCGTAAACCAGCCCTTCGTCACCATCGCAGGCTATCTGCAAGTCTTCGTTCAGAGCATCGACCCCGCCAATGGAAACCTGGTCGTAACCGTGCTCAACGTCGCGGGATGCGGCAATGCCGCCACAAATCCGCCCGTGTTCGGAACCTCTCCTGTGCCGGTGCGGTTGATCAAGTCACCGTAATCCGCGCCGCCGCGATCCGCGCACGGTCTCGCGCACAAGTAAACCAGAGCAAATGGTTAGTCAGAGATAAATCCAGAGAAATTCGAAGGGCTAGTCCGGAACGTCGTTATCGCCCGGGGTGGTCTTCGCGTCGGCAGGAACTGCGGCACCGGGCTGGCCCGGGCGGTCAGTCGATGGGTTAGCATTTTCAGCGGTCGGTGGCGCTGTCCGCACCGGAGGCGGTGCGACCTTGGGCTGAACGTCGGCGTCCTCGTCCTCTTCCGCTACGACACGAGGCTGAGGCCTTGGCGGCGGCATTGGCCCTTCCGGGCGCGCGCTGAGAATGACGCGATCCAGAGCTTGCGGATCGGTTGACGAACTCAGAATCAGGAAGTTGAACTTCGAACCGTTCAACAGGTGAGCCAGAACTTCGGGGGCGGGTGCTGGACCAAATTCGGCTACAACCTGTTCCTGTTCCGCTCCCGCCGGGATGGCGATCTCCGCTCCAGTCTTTTCGTGGATTGCGAAAAGAACTTCCGACAGGTTGGCCTTGTTGGAATTGATGGACAGCAGTCCACCCTGAAACGAAACCAGAAGCGCAGGCTTCGGCGGCGCGACCGGAGTGGTCACCAAGAGATGCGCGGCCGAGGTTGGATAATTCGTATTCACCAGAACTGGTCCGGACGCAGGACGGTATCCGGCGGTTTGCGCGCCCGCGTCTCCCACTTTCACGATCACAGTTCTTCCCGAGGGAAAAACCTGGAACGGCTGGGGACCATTCAAATCAAGCACGACCCGCGTAACCGGAGGATTCGAGGAGAACAATCCCACGCGCAGGCCCTTCACCTCTTCGCGGTTGACGGCCTGGTTGCGCAACTGAGCGCTGGGGACCGCATTGACGAAATCCACGATGAGGCGGTCGGGACCGGTCAACACATTCGTATGCGGGACGACACGATCACTAGCTTCGATCTCGATTTCTACCTGGCCCCGAGTGCGCAGCACTTGTACCCGGCGAATCGATGGCACGGCTTGTCCGGCGACTGGCGCGGGAAAAGAAACTGCTGCCCACAGCAGCAATCCGGCAGCGGCTCTGAGTGAACGTTTCATGAATACCTTATAGGTTTGTACGGGCGAACTACGGCGATTCTAGCAGCGTTTTTGAACGCTGCTGATTACGAAGGGATTACAACTTTGGGTCGGCCCCGCGCCGCCCGGCACTAATGTGTGAGCGGCTTCAGCAGGTCGTTGAGCAGATCGGGTTGTGCGGAAACGCGCTCCAGGTGCGGATTCTTGTCGCCATCGTGATAGGAGATGGAATAGGTCTGAAAGAACTTGGCATTCTCGACCAGCAACTCGATAGGGATGGCCGTTCCCTGCGCCGCTTTGATGGCAGCGTGCAGAACTGGAGGCGTCCACTTGCGGCCATTCACCGCGACCAGCTTCATCCCAGGACCAAGCCCCGATTGGTACGCGGGAGAACCTACGATCACGTCATCCAGCTTGCCATCCTCGGCGACGGTGAATCCAAGGGAATACGAGAAGTCGGCAAACTTCGCCAGCTTTTCAATTGCCTGCGTGAATACGTTGGGCTGGTCGTTGTAGACCACCTTCCAGCCTTCGCGCTCAATGCCGCCGAGCGGCGCGTGTGTGCTGGTCGCACCGACACGCTCGCGCAGCAGACTCGCCCAATCATAAGGAGCGACATCATTCAGCGACCGCACCACGTCGTCAAAAGTGTAGGGCACGACCGTAGGAAGTCCGCTCTGTCCGCCGTGGAAGCGGCGGCAAAAATCATCGAGAGAACGCTGGCCGTGCGTCTGCTGGCGGATGATCGCGTCCACTTCAAGCCAGATCAATTCGCCTTCGGGATAATAATCCAGACCGCGGCGCCAGTTCGACCATTGCGATCCCATCAGCCGCAGAATCTGCACCGAACGAGCGGTATCTTCCAAGGGACGCCAGCTCCGGCCAGAACGGTGGTCAAGGCTGGCGGCGGTTGAGGCCAACGACTCGCGATATTGTTCGGGCGACATCAATCCACTGCGCTCGGCCAGCAGGTCACCAAGATAGTCTGTCAGCCCTTCGTAAACCCAGAGAAGATCGCCGATCATAGGTTCCTGATAGTTTCGCGTGGCCAGCCCCGCGGGCCGTCGATACTTGCCATTCCATGAGTGCGCGAACTCGTGGGGAAGCAGGCTCGCGTACAGCAGGCGCAGATCGGGATCGAGCAGTGTCCGCTCGGCAGCGGCGCTATCGTTCGATTGGTGATGCTCCAAGCCGTGTCCACCGACCTGATCGCTGAGCGTGTACAGAAAGTGGTACTGCCGGTAATGGCGAGCTCCGAAAAGCGCTCCGGTTTCAACCACCAACTTGCGGTAGGCTGCCAGGTCTTCCGGTTTCATCGCCAGATCGGCCTCGCTGTCGGCTACCACATCCATTTCGTGAGTGGGCGTACCCGGACTCGTGTTCAATTCAATTTGACGGTAATGCACTCCGGCGATCAAGGGCGAGTCCACAAGCGCAGTAAGGGAGACCGGAGCGAACTCCACTTCATCGCCGGATAAGTGTGCAACAACCAGAGCAGTTCCAAACTTCCATCCCGCTGGAAGTTTGATGGAAGGCACAAATTGAACCGCATCGGAGTCCGCGCCCTGCGGGTAAAGGACGACGGCGTTCCAGTTCAAGTCGAGCAGATTGCTGGAAGCTGCCGGTCCACCACCGCCCGCGCTGTCGCTGGAGGTGATTGCGTCGAGGGATACGTCAATCGTGGCCGCACCTTCCGGCACGGTGACATGAAAGGAATACATGTCGACTTCGTCGCGCTGCCACAGCAGCGGCTTGCCCGCGGCTTCCATGTGAATTCCGGTGAGCGCTGCGATGGGGCCGCTGGGGCGGTGATTGCCGGGAATCCACTTCGGAAATACCAGAGTCATCGCGCCCGGCTTGGCCGGAATGCTCAACTTTGCGTGATAAATATTCCGCGGAGCGTCAGTGAGATCCACATGCAACCGGATCGATTGCGCCACCATGCAGGGACACGCCGCAGCCAGCGCTCCCAGAACAAGGAGCTGCGAAAAACAAAAAGCAAGACGTCGAGAGCGCACCATGAACCTCCCGCAAACGTTAAGACCGGAACTGTTCAAACCAATCACCGGAAACAGCCGGTGCGCTGCGTATTAGAAGGCGCTGGCGGGGAACGGCGCTGTGGGGAAAGCCTCCGGTACGGTGGGCGGCTTGAGAACCGGCACGTTTCGGCCCGGACACGTGGCACAAGTACCCGAGGTATTGAAAGGAACAAAGCCAGTAGACGGAGGTCCGGCAACAAACGAGTAATCATCCACCGGATAGTGCGGATTCGTAAAACCAGGATCCAGCGACAGACTTCCGATGTCTTCTCCCAGCGCCTGCCAAGCCGCAAGATTATAAAACAGCTTGTCCTGGCATGAGGAGTCTTCTGCGTTGAATTCGTCTGTGCTCGCGAAGCTTTCGGTGGTATTCCAATAATCGTTGTTGTTGTAGGTCTGCACCAAACCTACGGGGATGCCAAGATAGGTATTGCCCCCCTGAATGGTAGCCGCCGGAGTGGATTGGCTCGTTCTGTCCTGGTACACAATGTTCGTACCGAATGAAAACTGCGAGTACCCCGACTTGGGACACTGATACGAACTGATCACGTATTGTCGATTGTAGGCGAGGATGTTGTTATCGACGGCAACGACCTGTCCTTTTTTCGTCGGTCCGAGGGTGATGCTTACACCGTTCACGACGCGGTATACCAGATTATTGTTTGCGGCAATGGGCCCGCCCCGATCCACATAAATCCCGTTGGCGCCATAGCCGTCCGCGTCGCCAATCGCCGAAGCGTCGGAAAAGTCATGGATCTTGTTGCCGGTAATCACATTGCCAGTTGCGCCATAGGTCGCAAGGTAGACGCCACCGAAGTCATTCAGGATGCCCTGGCCAAGATTCCAAATGTGGTTATATGCCGTCGTGATATTGAACGTTCCGCTGGAGTTGAAAGCGCCAGCGCAGCTGCGCGTCGAACTCGGGAAACAAATCGCAATTCCTTGATTGTAGCCATCGGTTACATCGTTGTGAGTGAACGACATGTCGTGCCCGATTAAAAGCACGATCGCACCGGAGCCCGGAAACATTCTCCCGTATCCTTGGAAAATGTTATTTTGCACGGTGCCGAATTGGGGGACATTCGAGTCGGTTTCCTGGCCAGTAGCAATTCTCCCCAGAATAATTCCACCGCCGCCCACATCGTAGAATGCATTATTTTGAACTACGTTTCCCGTGGACGTACCCAGATTGTCTGTGGGAAGTCCCAACCCATATCCGGTTGTATTGGCAAAATTGTCGGTATCAAAGGTTAGGTTCGAACAATCCATGCATTGGACCGCCGCGGGCACCAAAGGTTCCACTTCCCCACCAGGATATCCTTTCGCACCGACGACGTAATTGTCGTGTGCGAAAGTGAGGCCGACGAAGTTCCGATATTTCAGGCTGTTGCCCGTAAGCACTTGGGCCTGCTGGGGAATGACCACGGTATCCAGAGTGGGATGTTCGCCCGGATTCGCAAGATAATGTAGTACCCAAGCCCCGGGGACGGAGCGATCCACATACCATTGGCCAGGGGTGCCGAAGTCGTCCTTTACATTTTCGATCAGATACCGATGGCCCGCGATGTACCCGTGCGCATAGCCACTTGTCGTGCTTCCGGTGAGGTAGATGATGTGTTTCGTGGTATCGATGCAGCTAATGCGCTCACGGGACACATCCCACAGTTCGAAATCCAGGACTTCTATTTCTCCTTGCAAGGCAATGGGACCGGGAGTCTGTCCGCAGCGATTTCCAGCCGCGGGAGAGTAGTTTGACCAGTTGATTGAAATCGGATCCTTCGGGTTGTAGTAGAAACGATCGTTGTAGCCCGCAACGGGCGCGACGATTCGATAGTACTTCCCCAATACACCTGCGGTGGTGGAGCCAAGGCGCGCGCGCAGTCGCCTTTGCCCGTTGTAATAGAGCGCCTCGAAGTTCACGGTGCTGGAAGGCAGTGTTGCCTGCCACAATGAACCGCCCACGTTGATCCAGTTTGTAATTCGCATTCCGCCCGAGAACACGGGAGTCTCTCCCGGAAAATTCTCAAACACGATGGGAGCGACGCTACTGCAGCCGCTGTCCGTAAGCTGGATGTTTTGGTCGTACCATGTGCCACCACGAAATTGCACGATGATGGGAGCGGTCTGCGCCCGGCAGTTCTTAAGGTAGTTGGCAGCTACTTTGCCCTCTGCTGCGGCTACGCTTGCGAGAGGCAGACCAATGGTGCCCGGGTTGGAGTCCTTGCCAGTCGTCGAAACATAGTAGGCGACTTTTTGCGCACGGGCTGGTGAGTTGGCGACCAAAATAACGGCGAGGAAGGAAATCGCGACCCAAAAATTGTTCTTCATAAGTGGTCAAAGCTGAGACGAACCGTCCACTCAGCTCTCGAACAACCTCAGGATGGTATCAGCCTGCGGCGGGCCTGCCAATAGATAGCTGCTAAACCAGAGGCAAATAATAGCCAGGTTCCGGGCTCGGGCACGGTTTCGGGAGTTCCGCCAGAACCACAAGGCCCTGGCTTTTTCTTCTTCCCGCCGCTGTCAGCTTCGACTTCATCTCCAGTAGAGCCTTTCTTCTTCACCGGCGCGCACAGGCCTGACGGCAGCGGTGGCAGCGAAATGGGAACGAAGCCTCCCCCGACAAACGGATTGTACAAACTCAGCGGCCCCGCCGGCCCCAAGCCGGGCACCTCTGGCCGGTTGAGCAAGGCCGACTGGAAGGCGGCTGGAGGCGCTTGCATGGCTGTGCCTTCGCCAGCTCGAACGGGCTGGTCAAACTTCTCTGGCGCGGGCTCAGTTGCCTCGGCTTCCTGCTGCTGCGGGGTTTCTTCGACCCGGTTGGCGCAGCGGGTCCGTGCAGTGATTTTTCCGTCGGTGATCAGCTTCTCGCCCTTGTGCAGCTTCACTCTCCGGCGGGTCCAATAAATGCGGCTGCCAATGCGATAGGACACGTACACAGTCCGGGCCAGCGTAAGGCGCACCACCTGCGCCCGGGCATAGTCAAATCCGGCGTAATGAGCTCCGACGACCGGATCGTGCTCCGCTACCCATTTCAGTTCCTTCGCATCCTCAACGCCCCCGGGCACGACCGAATAGGGATAGACCGGACGTGACGGCTGCACATGGGCGAGAATCTGGTTGACCGTGCGACTACGGCCCAATTCCGATTCTTGCACGATGGCAGGCGTAGACAGCCCAGCTCGAAACAAGGACGGGCTGAAATACATCAGCGCGAGAGTTGAAACACCAGCAGTGAAAACTGCGATGACTACTGCCGCAGCCCAGCGGCGGATGAGACGATTCCGGCGGTGACGATTAGTTCGCCGCCGCCTCCTTGCTACCACCTGGACGTTCCCGCTCTCGGGATCCGGCACAAACTGCTCCTACCTGCGGCGACCAGTCCTGGCTCCCGGACCGAAGGGCACTCCACCGCAGAACCTTAGATGCAGGTGAGCGCCACACCGCAATAGGCGAACCCATCAATTCATAAGGAGTTCTGCCTACCTTGGCGATGATGTTAGCAGACTGTGAAATTGTTTGCAGCACAATATCCTGTGGATTTCTGGGGCGACCCGGCGCGGATAACCCCATTCAAAGTCTGACGGGCTGGAGAGAGTCCCGGGACCGCCCGCCCGCTAGTGACTTTGGTAACACCACGACCGGGCCATTTTCAGTTCCCACACCCGGTGGTACTCTCTCACATGTTACGGGAGTCAGGTTTGACCCCGTGGCTAGGAAATGCCGCCCTTCGCGGCGCAGCCAGTTTTCAGCAAAGGCCTTACCTCTCCCCTTAGATTTGCTGGCCGATTCTCCCCCGAACGAAGGATAGCAGGATACGCTGTCGCCCTCTTGATGGACAGCATCCTCGTTTGCTGGGAGGCAAACTCATGCGCTTCAGCCGTTTTCACTTCAAACTCTCCGTTCTGGTTTTCTCGCTGCTCATCGCGAGTTCGGCCTTCGCCACCACGGTCCAACTGACCTACATCCAGGGAACCGGTAGCGGTATCGGCGGCGGAGCCGTCTACCCCTACGCATTTTCGGTCAACGGGAGCAGCACCAACACCTACCTGCTCTGCGACAGCTACGACAACAACATCACCAAAGGTCAGACCTGGACAGCGACCGTTTCCCCGTTCCTGCAGGGCATTTCGACCAGTATGTTTGGGTCGGGGATGACTCTGGACTACAAAGCCGCCGGGTTGATCTTCAAAGGCATTCTCGCGGGAAACATCAACGCGACAAACGGGCAATGGGCGATCTGGGGCCTGTTCTCATCGACCGCACAATCGATGCCCCAATTTGCCAGCACAGGCGCCGCTGGTATCGAGGCCACATATCTCGCACTGGCCCAGATCGATCCCAACAGCGCCTACAACGGACTCCTGCTGTATACGCCTGTCAATGGAGCTCCCGGCTTCGGGCCTCAGGAATTCATTGGCTTCAGCGCAGTTCCCGAGCCCAGCAGCCTGCTGCTGATGGGGACTGGATTAGTCGGGCTAGCCGGAGCACTTCGCCGCAAGTTCGCCAAAGCTTAACTTTTTCGTATAACCGCATCTCTCTGTGGACGTATTACTCGAACACTCTGGACCGTGCTGCTAACCGGCAGCGCGGTCTTTTTCTTTGCTCTTTATTCTTTGCTCTTTTTCTTTGTTCTGTGTGATTGAATCGGTTCCGGCGATCGCTATGTCAGGCGCAGAGTCAGCGACGGCAGAGGTAGCCCGTCACCCTCGACGGTCCACAGATCACCTGCACTGGTCGCATGTCCCGCAGTCAGCGTACCGGAACTGACAATTTCTCCCGCGCCCAATGGCTCGGTTGGGAATCGTCGCACTATGGCCGCGCCCAGTTCCGCTAGACACTGCGCAGGGCTCTTCAATGAGTTCCTTCCAGATCCTTCTTCAACAAACTCACCATTCTTCGACATTCGCACTTTAAACCGCGGCAGCTCCTCCATCAGTTTGGCAATCAGCTCCGGCCTTATTTGTATCTTCTCGCCGATGACAAGTGCAGTATGAAGCCCGAACGACGCGACGAAATCACTGGGCTGAAACTTCCAGTCAGGAAAGGGACAATCGATGATCTCAAATCCCACGGCAAGCCAATCCGTGGATGCGAGCGCGGTGTTGGCATCAGCGCCTTCCGGCAAGGGTTCTTTCAAACCAAAAACAATCTCGGGTTCGATCTTCAGCGAACGGGGATGTGCGATCGTCAGCGTGGCGGAATTGCGGTCGCTGTAATGCACCGTATCTTCGTACATATGTGCCCAGACCAGGGTCTCAAGTTTGAGCACCCGCCACATGGCCTTATTGGCATACCCAACCTTGCGGCCGATGGCTCTGTGTCCTCCAGCTTCGCGGTGGCGCTTCAGGGTTGCTTCAACCTCATAAGCCAGGTTGAGGTCGAAACCGGAACGTTCAGAAGGAGGGACGTCGACCATTTGACCCGTCTCATAGGCGGACAGCAGTTCCCGCGCTAAAGTTGCAGCCTCATCCGACGCTGGTTGATTCGACATGGGAGTTCAGACGCTCAGCATCTTAACACCAGCAATTTCTTGGGCGCGGGAGCCCGCCGCGCCCTGAGGTTACCCAAAGGATGCAAATTACGATAGTTACCTTCCCTTGCCGCGAACAAGGAATACATTAAAAAAAAGAAATATGACATTGCCGGAGGGACACGATGAAAGCAGAAAGAGTTTTAATGCGAAGCGCTGCGCGACGCTACACTAGGTTTCCGCTCTATCTCAGTCTTTTGTCTCTTTTTGCTATCGGGCTCTTTAACGCCCCCGCCACGGCCCAAAACGCGGTTGTCCTGGTAGGCTCCGGGTCGAGCGTCCCGGCGCCTCTTTATAACCGGTGGACACTGGAATTCGGCAAGCACAACGCAGCCGTTCAGATGCGCTACCTCCCCGTCGGGACCAGCGAAGGCATCAAGCAGATTTCCCACAGCGCCGGCGATTTTGGCGCAGGAGAAGCCCAACTCACTGAGAAAGAGCGAAAAGAGGGCAATCTGATCGAGCTGCCCATCGTGCTCATCGGCATTGTTCCCATCTACAATCTCCCCGAGGTCCACCAGCAGCTTCGCCTTTCGGGAGAAGTCCTAGCCGGGATCTACCTCGGTGATGTGAAAACATGGAACGCGCCGCAGATCGCAAAGCTCAACCCAGACATCAGTTTGCCGGGTCTTCCGATCCAGGTAATCAACCGTCCCGCGGGCAAAGGCTCCAACTTCGTCTTCACTGAATTTCTCTCCAAGGCAAGTTCCAGGTTTCGCGGCGAGATTGGAATCTCTCCTTCGCCGAAGTGGCCCGTTGGCAACCCAGCGGAACGCAGTTCCGATATGGCAGACAAGGTGAAAAGCACTCCTGGCGCCATCGGCTATGTCGAATATCAATACGCAGTGAAGGGCAATATTGCCCATGCCGCGGTGCTGAACGCCTCCGGCAAGTTTGTAGCAGCTTCAGCCGAGAGTATTGCTGCGGCGTGCCAGGCGGCGGAGGCCCCGCAGTGGAACAAATTCTCCGCCTCGTTGACCAACATGTCCGGAGCCGATTCTTTTCCGATCACCAGCTTCACCTGGATTTACCTGCGAGTGAAACCTACAGATTCAGCTCGCGCCGTTGCCTTGAGCGATCTGCTGGATTGGATGTACAGCGATGGCCAGCGGTATGCGGTCCAGGAAGGCTACTCCGAACTGCCTCCGCCGCTGCTCGCAGCGGTAAGAAAAAGAGTCAAAGAGCTGCAATAGTGCTCGACGCGGATTTGAGGGCCGGAATTACTCTAGCCGCCAAGCCGCGGAAAGCAGCCCACAGCCTGCACTGACCCTGCCGAGGGGCGCAAGCCGTGGGAAGTGAAGGCAACAGCCGTCAGCCCCAAAGAGGCGAAAGAACTAGCCGGTGAACGCATTTGACTCTGCGCAGGACCCCTGCCATGATGTCGCGATGCCGGACCGAAGGCTCGTAATCGTCAGATTCATCGGCAGCACTCCCAGCACTGCCTATTGCGATGTCTGCAAACTAGCCTTCCGGACCCAGCGGGACTTCATAACCGACGCTGCCAAAGCCAAACAGCAACTTCAATCCGACTTCGACAAACATGAGTGCAAGCCGGAAGAAGGCGCAGTCAATGACGCCCTCGCCCACATCCGATGACTAGACCACCTCATTTTCAATCCCTGATCCAACCTTTCGATCGGATATAGGCCTCCCAACCGCCGGCCGCCGTTTTTGCGATAGGATAAGCGCAGAGTAGAACCCGCAGATTGAAGGATTCTCCCATGGCACTCCACGCTGAAACCCCCACGTCGCAATCCATGAATTATGCGCCGGCGGATTTAAGTCCGGAAAAGGATCTGCCCAAAGGCTTCTTTGATTTCCTGCTCCCGCTCCACAAACAATTCACTCCCTGGCAGCAGAAGCTGATCGCAAAACGCGCAGAAGTGTTGCAGGCATCGCATCGCGGACCGCCACCAAATTATTTGCCAGCCTCGGAGGCGACCACATCTGACTGGCGCATCGAGGTTCCCAACTGGTGCGCGGATCAGCGCAACCAGATGACCGGCCCGGCCGACGACGCTGAGCTAACGGTAAAGTTGCTGAACTCGGGCTCTCCCGCTGTCATGGTGGACTTGGAAGATTCCATGGCGAACAGTTGGGAGCAGACTCTTCTCGGCGTGAAAAACACTCTCGCGACCTACAAATACGAACTCAGCTACGACGACAAGAAGCGCAACAAGAAAGTTTCCGTACAGCGGTCGAAGACAGTCACCTGGGTTCGCCCCCGCGGCCTTCATATCAGCCAGGGTGGAGTCGTCAAGATGGAGCTAGTCTCAGCTTCCCTCTTCGATCTAGCCTTGATCTGGTACCAACTTGACCCCGCCACGCTGCCGCACAACTTCTCGGTCTACATCCCCAAGAGCGAGTCTGCCGACGAAGCCTTCTGGTGGCGTGACCTCTTCCAGGCTTTCGCCAAACAGAAAGGCCTACCCAAGGACTACATCAAGTGCATGGCGCTGGTGGAGGCGCATCCTCTGGCCTACCAGATGGAGGAATTTCTTTTCAATCTTCGCGAGCACTGCCTCGGATTGAACCTCGGCCGCTGGGATTACATGGCCTCGCTGATCGATTTCATGATCGAAGATCCCAACTGGATTCTGCCTGACCGCAACACCATCCCGCACGATGTGGCATTCTTCCAGAACTTCCGCACGCTGATGGCGGAAATTTGCCACAAGCACGGAGCCCACGCCATCGGCGGCATGACTGCGCTCTTTCCCAGCCGCACCGACAAAGAATTGAACGAGCGCGCCATGAAAGTCCTCGAACAAGACAAGAAGAACGAAGCCCACTGCCTGATGGATGGAGCCTGGACCGGCCATCCCGATCAAAACGAAATCGCAGTCGCCCAGTTCCCGTATCCCAATCAGATCGCCAAGCGGCCCAAGCTGCCGAATTCGCATCCTGATCTCCGGCCCATTCCGAAAGGCGTTGGCGGAATCACTCTTGCGGGTACGCGCGCGGCCGTGCGCACCGTCATTCGCTATCGCAACGGCGTCCTCAACGGAAAGGGCGCTAGTTTGCTCGATGGCTATATGGAAGACCTGGCCACCGACCGCATCTACCGCCTGATGATCGCGCAGCGCGTGCGCCACAAAGTGAAGGTTGCGGGTGACGACGGCAAGCCCGTACAACACTCACTCGAATTGACGACTCGTCTGTTCGACGAGGAGTTGGTAAAGATTCAAAAAGACCTGCCCGCAGAGATCGATCGCAAAGCGTCCGCCACCCTGCCGGAAGCACGCCGGGTCGCCGAGCAGATGATTGTGCAAGGCCACCACTCGCCGATCTAGAGGTTTGAGATCACACCTACGGCGTCGGCTTGAAGCTGGAAATAAGAAGGTCGACTTCCTTGCGCATGGATGCTCGCTTCATGACCTCGGGCGGGCCCCAGATAGTCAATTGGATGATCTTTGCGTCAGGGCGGGGCTTGATGGCAATTGTAAAGACAGCAAGGGGATCTCCCTCCGAAATAGCGGTCCCATCGATGCGGCGTGCGGGCAGACCGCCCTGGCGTGTCATTTCATCCGTTTCGCTTTTGAATTTGGTCAGGTCGATGTTCTCCACCGCATGGTCAGCCAGCTGCGTGTTCGCACCCATGGTGCCGACACAAGCAGCGAGATCTTCCTCACCGCCCTCCCTATCGAAGTAGGTCTCGCTTTTCGTGGTTGCGCCGCTGAGCCTCCATCCCTCCGGCAAGGTAATGGAGAAGTTCAGCGTCGTGGAGGTGTAGACACGATTCTGCTGCTGCCCCCCTGCCGCCGTTGAAATCACCAGCATTAAAGCGCCCATCATTAAGGTCTTCACGGCGATTGTGCTTCCCATCAAAGACAGTTTGAATCTCATGATGAAAATTCTCCTATTTATATCCCGGAAATCGTGGTCACCGCGGCTTCTCTGTCGGCCAATCGATTCGAAGTTCTTCGCGACGTCCTGCCAGAATCCAAGATGTGGCCGATCAGTCACGCGGCCGGGAAGGTGATTCTGGCCAACATCAACGATTGTGTCACGCGATGTCGCAACGCAGTAGAGCACCGGGGTAACCTCTGGCCGGATTTCCGGAAGCTGGGCCCGCCCTTACTGTTACGCGATGGGGACAGCGAGACTCCCGAGGCGGTCGGCGAACCCTTCGTCAAAGCTGCCTGAAAACAGCCAGGGCGCGGACGACTCGCCCGCGCCCTGGTTCCTGGCCATGCCTCCGCTCTTATCGAGGGCCAACCCCGCTAGAACGAATACCGCAGTGCGAATTGAAAAATCCGCGGCCCACCCGTCCCGAAAAAGCCGCCAGCGACCTGCTTGGGCTGGTTGAACTGCGATGAGGTAATGTCGTTGTTGTATCCCGAGTAGTTTTTATTGTTGGTTCCGCGAATATTGGTGACATTGAAGAGATTGAACACCTGGGCCTCGAACTTGAGGCTCGTTTCACGAGGCAGAGTCCACCTTCTGCCCACTGCCAGATCAAACGAATTGAAGTCATGACCGAACTTCAGAGTCGGATCTACGTGCGACAACTGGACGCCTGGGTTGCATGGAATCTGATTGGGGCCGGTGCATGCCGGTAAGGCGTTCCACTGGTCAATGGCAGTGTTCAGTTGCGCGCCGTTCTTGATCTCGCGTCCCAGAGCGTTCCGCCGTATGTTCGGCAGCCGCGCATTCAGCTGGGGAACGAAGGAATCCATGGGGACGCGCGTGCTGTATGTGAAGATCGGGGAGATCGTCAGTTTCCATGGCGCTTCGATGACTCCGAAAAGCACAAAGCGGTGGCGCTCGTCGGTGGGCGCATACCCCTTCTCCAATTGCAGATCGTTGCTGCGGAAAATAAGGTTGACAGCATCCTCGCCACCGTTGAACGGGATTTGGTCGTCGTTAAAATAGTCGAAGGTCTTGGAGTAGGTGTAGTTGGCGTTGAAGCCCCAGCGGAAATTGGGCCCGCCTGTGGGCTTTTTTTGCAGGCTGACGAGAAGTGCATCGTACCAGCTTTTTGCGGCTGATTCGATCTCGGTCACTTGATCGGACCGCCCGGTCAGCGGATCGGTGATGGTGCACGGATCAAAGCCATTGGTGCAAACCAGGTCAGGCGAACTGACCGTCGTACTGCGAAGCTGGTGGCCGAGAATCAATCGCTGTCCAAAGTCATGGACGCCGTCCGCGGAGAGGATCCAATTTTCAGCGATCCGCTGCTGCACTCCGAATGTGAATTGCTGGGTGTAGGGATGCTTCGCGTTATTCGCAATATGATTGATGCCAATGCCGAAAACAGCGGCTCCGCCGCCGAAAGGATTCGCCAGATTCACAATTTGGCCGGTGGTCGGGTCGGGCAAAAAGTTGCCGTTGACGTCGAGGGTCGATCCGGCAAAAGCAGCCAGCGGCAGGATGCGGCCGTTCAGCAGCGCCTCCAGCAGAGGCACTTCGGTTACGACGCGATCATAGTAAATGCCGTAGCCGCCTCGTAGCACCGTTTGCCCGCGCTTCAACGGGTCCCAGACAAAACCCACGCGGGGCCCAAACTGCTTGTAGTCCCGTCCAGGATGCTTACCCAGGACATTTTCCACGAAGTCGCAGGTATTGTCGGGGGTGGAGAGCGATGCGCAGGGGTGCAAGTTGCTGGCTTGCCCCAGAACGTCATCCGACTCCCAGCGGAGGCCGAGGTTCAGGGTCAGGTTCGAACGCGCCTTCCAGTCGTCCTGAACGTACAAGCCGAAATAGGAGTTGGGATAGAAAGGTACGATGGGTGGGCGTGAAGGTGCGGCACTCTTAAGCGCTATCGCAATGGGGATATCCAAGTCGTTGATCACTCCATCCCCATTCCGGTCCTGGGTGGCAAAGTCTTGCGTGGTGAAAGCACTTCCGCTGCCATACAGATCGAAGAGCGCGTAGGTATTCAAGTGCTGATACTCGCCGCCGAAGCTCAAAGTGTGATTCCCAGTTGACCAACTCAGCCGGTCACTGACCTGGTAGCGGTTGAACTTGGTGCTCTGAGGAATACGGTAATTGGCGCCGTCCTGTAGGCTCGGGAAACGGATTTCATTTCCTGTGGCCAACCCCGATGGGTTGGTCAGCGGATTATCCGGACTATATGCGGGGATCGAATTCAGGAAATAATCGGCGTGGAAGATCATACTATTGACCACGCGGGGAGAAATGACTCGCGTCCAGTTCGCCAACGGCGAGTTGAAACGGTTGAAAGAGGCTTGCCGGTTTGCCGCCGAGCCCAGTGGTCTGGCGAGGCTGCCGTTAGCAATGTCCCGCGTGCGGTTAAAACCGTAACGCACTTCCAGGTTGTCCTTCGACGTGAGTTTGAAATCGGTGCGCGCGATCAGCTGATAGTCGTGGATAAATGCCGCCGCTGAGGTGGTGAGGACATTGTCGGTTGTGAAGTCACGCTCGCCCACCTGCACGGCATGTCCCTGGTTGCGGTATTCAGAAGAAACGAACCAAAAAGCTTTATCCCGCTTGATGGGTCCGCCGATGGAGCCGCCGAACTGTTCGCGCACGAAGTGCGGGGCAGGCTCGTTTCGCACCAATGCCGGGAGAGCCTGAAGTGCCTTGTGCCGGAAGTACATGAAACCGGAACCGTGGTAGCTATTGGTGCCCGATTTCGTGACGATGTTGATGATGCTGGAACTGGAGCGGCCCACTTCGGCGGTGAATTTGTTGGTGGTAATCTGGAACTCCTGCACGCTGTCTTCGGGAAAGTTCATCAGCGTGCCTCCCACCACCTCGTCGTTGTTATCTGCGCCGTCCGCGTTGATGTTGCCGCCGCGGCCGAAGGCGCCTGCCGACGATACCTCAAGGGTATTGGTTTTCGTCGGGTCGAAATTTGTCGCCGGTCGATTGCCGGGAATCAGAAAGGCTAATTCCAGGAAGTTGCGCCCATTTAAAGGTATGTTTTCGATGGTCGAAGACTCCACGATGCCTTGAACCTCGGACTGGGTCAAATTGAGCGCCACGGCTTCGGCTTGCACGGTCACCTCCTGGCCCACCCGAGCCAGGCCCAACTTAACATCTACGGTCGAGGCACGCCCCACCTCCAGGCGAACATCCTTTAGTTCGGCTTTGGCGAATGTCGCGGTTTCCACGCGAACCGTGTAGTCGGCTGGCAGCAGATTTGTAACCGAGTAAAAGCCCGCTGCATCGGTGGTCGTTTCGCGCACGGCTCCCGTTGCTTGGCTGATGACGCTCACTTTGGCGCCGGCCACGGCTGCACCTTGCGGGTCAGTCACTGTGCCATTGAGGGTGGAAGTTGGGAGCTGTGCGGAAACGGCGATCGACAGGACGACCACCAAACTAAGACCCAATACTGAACGCATGATCTCCTCCTTACTGAGAGCTGCGATCCGCAGGAATCTAGAACCTATGAAGGAAGTAGGGTCCCCCAAGGGTTCGAGGCGGCATGTGCTTTCTTGAACTTTGCGCATAATGTCCCTTCGCACACTAATATGTCAAGTGGGTACTGGAAGCTTCGTACATGGGAACCTCGGCTAAGCTGACTCCCTGTAATTTAGCTGGAATTGGCACATACAATGTTCGGGGTAGAAACATGCCCTGGAGTGGGGGTTCTGCAAATTGTCCGCTCCGTATCGTAATATCTTTGAAGTACAGTTTGGAAATAGAACCGAGGACTATGAGCGCCATCGAACAGCCCGCCGCACTTCAATTCCCTGCCCTCGCCCCGCCGCGCCGCTACCTGTTCGGCCCCGGACCCAGCATGGTTCACCCGCGTGTCTACGAGGCGCTGTCGAAGCCGATTGTCGGACACCTCGACGCTTACTTCATCCAGGTGATGGGCGACGTGCAGCAACTGCTCAAGACTGCCTACGGAACTACCGACGGCGCCACGCTGACAATTTCCGGCACGGGTAGCGCGGGCATGGAAGCTGCTATCGCTAATTTTGTCGAGCCCGGAGCCAAGGTCGCAGTCTTCGCCAATGGCTATTTTTCCGACCGGCTTACCGAGATGGCAAAGCGCCACGGCGCGAACGTCGTACGCTTTGAGAAGGCATGGGGCGAGACCTACACGGACCATGAAGCCAAAGAGTTCATCGCGCGAGAGAAGCCTGCGGTCGTGGCCTATGTTCATGCCGAGACCTCGACGGGAGCGCTGCAATCGGGCCGGGCGATTTGTGACGCGGCGCACGCTGCCGGCGCGCTTGTCATTGGAGACTGCGTCACCTCGCTCGGCGGAGTGCCGATCGACTTCGACAAGACCGGCATCGACGTGGCCTACAGTTGCACGCAAAAAGGGCTGAGCTGTCCGCCGGGATTATCTCCGATGGCCATGTCGCGCCGTGCGATGGAGTATCTGCGTGCACGCACGACGCCGGTGCGCAGCTGGTATCTGGATCTGAAACTAATTCACGACTACTCGACCGTGTCGCACCGCTACCATCACACCGCGCCGATTTCCATGTTTTATGCGCTACGCGAGGCGCTGATGGTCATCGCTGAGGAAGGAATTGAGACCCGCTGGGATCGCCATCGCCGCAGCAATAAGGCTTTCGTTAAGGGAATCGAAGCGATGGGGCTGCGCATGCACGTTCCCGCCGAGCATCGCATCGCAACTCTCAACACAGTGTGCGTGCCTGCTGGTGTTGACGAAGCGAAAGTCCGCAAGCAACTTCTGGATGGGCCGGGAATCGAGATCGCCGGCGGCTTCGGTCCGCTCGCCGGAAAAGTCTTCCGCATCGGCGTGATGGGTCCGCTGGCAACGGATGACAACGTCCAGTTTTTCCTGAAGGAATTCAAGAAGGCGCTCAACGCAGCGGGCTATTCCGGTTAAGTCTTAGCGTTTCGCGAACAACACATTGCAAATCTTCATCATACAAGACCCGCGCTAGAGGCCAGCAAACGAATGACATTGAAGTCGGTCGATACTCTTCTGGACGTCTTACATTTCGCAGACAGCCATACCGCGCTCATCGTTCCAGAACTTAATCTCCACGTCACTTACGATTCGCTGCGGCGGCAGGTTCTCGAAATGGCGAACGCACTGGCCTCCGCCGGCATTCGCCGTAGTGACGCGGTGGCGATTGCGTTGCCCAACGGCTTGCCCGCTATCGTGGCCTTTCTCGCCGCGTCCATCGCTGGCAAGGCAGCGCCGTTGAATCCTGCTTACCCGTATGAAGAATTCCATTTCTTCCTGGGGGATACGGATGCCCGCATATTAATTTGTCCGCCCGTCGGCGCGGAGTTCGCACGCGCCGCAGCTGCAGACCGCAAAATTCCGGTCGTGTCCGTGGAAATGAACGAGCGGGGCAACGTACACATCACCGGCGCTCACACTGGAGCCACCGCTACCGAGCCCACTGCGGACGACATTGCCCTGGTCCTGCATACCAGCGGCAGCACGGGGAGGCCCAAGCGGGTTCCCCTGCGGCATTTCAACCTGGCTGTCTCGGCGGCAAATATTGCGAACACCTACTCGCTTTCCGAAGACGATGTGTCGCTGTGCGTCATGCCCCTGTTTCACATTCACGGCTTGATCGCCTCCACGATGGCAACCTTGCTTTCCGGCGGCGCGGTGGTGGTTCCCACGAAATTCAATGCGCTCACGTTTTGGCGGACCGTGAGGGAACATCGCGTGACCTGGTATTCGGGCGTTCCAACGATGCATCAACTGCTAATGGCGCGCACGCATCACAAGCCGGCGGAGGCAGCCTCGCTGCGCTTTCTGCGATCGTGCAGCGCGCCTTTGTCTCCTGAGCTGATACATAAAATCGAAAACGAGTTTGGCGTGCCGTTTGTTGAGGCGTACGGCATGACCGAAGCGTCGCATCAGATGACCTCGAATCCGCTGCCGCCTCGCCATCGCAAGGCCGGATCGGTGGGAGTGGGCGCTGGTCTTCGGGTCCGCATCATGGACCAAGATGGCCACTCTCTCGAAAACAATCAATGCGGCGAGATCGCCATCCAGGGCGCAAATGTATTTCGGGGATACGAAAATAATGCGGAAGCCAACGCCCACTCCTTCGTCAACGGATGGTTTCGCACTGGAGACCAGGGCTATCTCGACGAAGATTGTTACCTGCATCTGACGGGCCGCATTAAAGACATCATTATCCGCGCGGGCGAAAATATTGCGCCGCACGAAGTTGACGACATTCTGCTGAGACATCCGGCCGTGGCAGCAGCGGTTACGTTTGGCTGCGCCCATCCCACACTGGGGGAAGAGGTGGCCGCGGCTGTGGTTTTGCACGAGCCGCATGGCGCCACGGAGTCGGCGCTCATTAAGCACTGCCGCGAGTTGCTGGCGGAATACAAATGTCCACAAAAGATTTATTTTGTGAAAAGTATTCCAACCACTGCCACTGGGAAAATTCGTCGCCGCGCGGTCGCCGCCGCGCTTCTGGATGACCAGAAATGAAATTCCTGATTGCGGGAGCGGGGGCCATCGGAGCCTACATCGGTGCGCGCATGGCGCAGGCCGGCTTCGATGTAACCCTTTTCGCGCGCGGGCCGCACCTGCTCGCTATGCAGGAGCACGGCGTGCAGGTAAAAAGCGCCGATGGTGACTTCACAGCGCGGCCGCGCATTGTCGGATCACTCGAAGATGTGGGCGCGGTGGACGTTGTTTTTCTCGGCGTAAAGGCGAACGCATTGCCGCAACTTGCCCCGCAATTAAAGCCCGTGCTCGGGCCGGACACCACCGTCGTTAGCACTCAGAATGGAATTCCGTGGTGGTATTTCCAGGGCTTCGGCGGAGAGTGGGACGGGTTACGGCTCGAGCGCGTCGATCCCGGTGGCGTGATTTCGGCGGCGATTGAAGCGCGCAGTGTGGTTGGGTCAATCGTTTACTTCGCGACTGAGATTCCCTCGCCCGGCGTGATTCAGCACATTGAAGGCAACCGCATTTCTCTCGGCGAGCCGGACGGCACGCGCTCCGATCGCATCCGCCAAATTGCGGAAGCGCTCATCGCCTCCGGGTTGCGCTGTCCGGTGACCACTCGTATCCGGCATGAGATTTGGGTGAAGGTGCTGGGCAACGCGTCGTTCAATCCGGTGAGCGCACTTACTCGCGCCACGCTGGCGCAGATGGTGCGCGATCCGGGAGTCGCTTCCGTCATCCGCAACATCATGCAGGAGGTGGAAGCAGTCTCGCAGAAGCTGGGCATGGAGTTGCCTGTTTCCATCGATCAACGAATGGCGGGCGCAGAAAAGGTTGGCGAGCACAAAACCTCAATGCTACAGGATCTGGAAGCAGGTCGGCCCATGGAACTAGAAGCTCTGGTAGGCGCGGTCGTTGAGTTGGGAGAGCGCGTTGGGCTTCCCATGAACACCACGCGCACGGTTTATGAGTGTGTGAAGCTGTTAGGGAAGACGACGCGGCGCTACGCATAGCTCACCTATTTTCACTTACAAAGTAGCACCGCTGCTTAGGCGGATTGTCAAGCAAATCGTCGGCGTAAGCATGGAGGTCAGTGAGACGGTCGCTTAATTCTTTGAAATCCTCTTGAAACATCCCAAGTCCTATGCCCGGAGACGCAAGTTCGGCACGCATGAATTTCCAGTCGTCTGTCGGTCCAAATCTAGCCAGAAGCTGGACGAAGTCGTCCGGCGGACGATCCATAGCGCGAAGATAAAGGCCCGCGAATATCCGCTCTACTAGCATGGCATGCCGATGCTGATACACCGCCTCGAAAAGCACCTGCGCCCTGTCGCACTGCCCGGACTCTCGTTGTGCTCTCGCCACTTTCAACAGCATACCCGGTACATCCGAGTATTTGTGCTGAAATTGCTCGGTTGCATGGCTTAGGTCGTTGTACCGGGCCTTAACGTCTAAAGCCCAGTCTCTATCGTCTTCGGCTGGCAGCGGACCGAACGTGCTGCTCCAGCTGACAGCGCGGTTGAATGCCCTCAAACGCGTGGAGAGCATTAAGGAATCAAGCTGTATCGAGTCTTCGTAAAGCGATGATGACCGTTTGGTCTCCTCGACGGCTTCTTTGTATTTTTTCTCCTTGGATAGCCGAATCACGTTTTGCAATTGAGCGGAAAGAACACTATCGATTCGGTCTTCCGGAGCGAAGTAGCCAAACTGTAGGGGGCTGGCCAGCAAGAGAGCTAGCGGCCAAGAAAGTAGCACCGCCGCCAAAGTGACCGCGCGTCCGCGGCGAAATGCAGCTCTCCACACGATGTACGGCACGACCCAAAAGGCGTACAGGGGAATGAAGGGAACGCAGATGACGAAAAGGACCGCAACTATCCATCCTGGCATTGCGCTCTGCGCCGCAAGGGGAAAGAGCGCTTCCGACCCCACGATAACGATCAGCGCCGTGCTCACAAGAATGCATGAGCGCCTAAATGTCTCCCCAAACTCTGTTCGGCCAAACCATCGGAGCTGAAATACCATCAATGAAATTGTCATCGCCAGAGCCCCGAGTAAGACCAGCATAGAAGTAAATGTGGCCCACAACGCGAGCGTGGCATATGCCTTGTCACCAGCTTGAAGCTCGGACCATTGCCGGAGCGTTGCAATAAGGACCGTGCTGTTTCCTTCGTTCCACGCGATAATAGGCGGCACGAGAGACTGTGTGATGCGTAGCAGCGTGGCGACAGCAAACGCCGCCGTGGTCACAAACAACGCGGCCTCATCGGGACCCGGCGAATCGTCACTGCCAAATGACCAAGGGCGGGTTAGTACCCTGAGGAAGATCCAAGAACAGCTCTGAATGAACCGGACAACAGGATCAAAAACCGTCTTTGGCGAGGCGTTTTCCACAAGAGGCCCACTAGGCGTTTCCGCGTAAAAGCTTATCATTGCCATGGCGTATTATTTTCAGACAACTCCCCGGTGCCCTCAGCGTTTCCGCACGTCTGTTGGCTCTCACCACTGATTTCAATAAAAACTTGTCCCGGGGCTTGACAATGCTCTTTTCGGGCGTATACTCACGCTGGTCCACTTATCGGACCACTTGGAGCCCAGTTGCCTATCGCCCTCAAGTCCGACTTCGAGGTTGTGCGCCGGAACAAAGTTTACGAAGAAGTCGCGAAGCAAATCGAACGTTTGATCCTGAACAAACTTCACCCCGGCGACAAGCTGCCCTCGGAACGCGAACTGGCGGAGACATTGAAAGTAAGCCGCAGTTCCATTCGGGATGCGATCCGCAGCCTCGAGTTGATGGGACTGGTTGAGCCGCGGCAGGGGACGGGAACCATCGTTCGCGAAGTCTCCTCTGAGTCGGTGGCCAATCCTTTTGCCAATGCCCTGAAGCGCCGGCGGGAACTGGTAAGCGAGCTTCTGGATTTTCGCAAGATGCTGGAACCGCCGCTGGCCGCGCGGGCCGCCACTCATGCCTCCGCCGAAGACATTTCCGAGATGGAAGAGGT
>Ga0210405_10000187_pt1 | contig 87961 bp, 81 predicted proteins | sample IncBWH11MmetaG_FD_155492 | JGI IMG/M metagenome (GOLD analysis project Ga0210405, IMG submission 155492) | Forest soil microbial communities from Barre Woods Harvard Forest LTER site, Petersham, Massachusetts, United States - Inc-BW-H-11-M | ecosystem: Environmental > Terrestrial > Soil >... | reverse complement strand
ACCGACGCCTCGTTCTACCAGATCATGCCGGCAGGCGTGGTGGTGCCACGCACCGTCGACGAGGCGCTGCGGGCGCTTGCCATCGCCCGCGATGCGGGCCGGAAAGTCACCCCGCGCGGCGGCGGCACGTCGCAATGCGGCCAGACTGTCAACGACGGCATCGTCATCGACTTCTCAAAGCACATCAACCGCATCCTCTCGCTCGACGCTGAAAACCGGACCTGTGTGGTCGAACCCGGAATCGTGCTCGACGATCTCAACCGGCAACTGAAAAAACACGGGTTGTGGTTTCCGGTGGACGTCTCCACTGCCTCCAGGGCTACGATCGGCGGCATGGCCGGCAACAATTCCTGCGGCGGACGATCGCTGCGATACGGCACCATGCGCGACAACACGCTGTCGATGGACGCGGCGCTGGCAGACGGCACGATGTTGCATTTCGGCGAAGTGCCGCGCGATCTTTCGCACCTCAAGTCAAACGACAACGGCCTCGACCTGTTCCGCGACATGCTGGCCTTGGGTGAGCGCGAGGCAGCCGAGATCGGGGAAAAATTTCCAAAGGTGCAGCGCCGGGTCGGCGGCTACAATCTCGATGCGCTGGTGCCGCGCAACGCGCCGAACAACATGGCGCATCTTCTGGTCGGCTCGGAAGGCACGCTGGCCTTCACCACCCGGGTCGAACTCAAGCTGTGGCCGGTGATCCGCAACAAGGTGCTCGGCGTCTGCCACTTCGGCAGCTTTTATGAGGCCATGGATGCCGCTCAGCACCTGGTCAAGCTGCGCCCGATCGCGGTGGAACTGGTCGATCGCACCATGATCGCGCTGGGGCGCGATATCGCGATGTTCAGGCCGGTGATCGATGCGACCGTGCGCGGCGATCCCGACGCGCTCTTGATCGTCGAATTCGCCGAGGAAGATCAGGCGGACAATCTGCAAAAGCTCAAGCAGCTTTCCGAGCTGATAGGGGACCTCGGTTTCGGCTGGAACAATTCGCTACGCAAATGGGGCGGCGTGGTCGATGTGGTCGAGCCCGCGACGCAGACGGCGATAGCGGATTTTCGCACCTCCGGCCTCAATGTGATGATGTCGATGAAGCAGGAGGGCAAGCCGGTCTCATTCGTCGAGGATTGCGCGGTGCCGCTGCCGCATCTGGCCGACTACACCGAGCGGCTCAACGCGATTTTCGCCAAGCACGGCACCCGCGGCACCATGTACGCGCACGCCTCCGAAGGCTGCCTGCATGTGCGGCCCGTGCTAAACCTGAAGCTCGAGAAGGACGTCAAGGCGATGCGCGCCATCGCCGAGGAAACTTTCGCGATGGTCCGGGAATACAAGGGCTCGCATTCCGGCGAGCACGGCGACGGCATCGTGCGGTCCGAATTCCACGAGACCATGTTCGGCTCGCGCATTTCAGCCGATTTCAGGGAGGTCAAGGCGCGCTTCGACCCCGATGATGTGCTCAATCCCGGCAAGATCGTCGACGCGCCCAGGATGGACGACCGTTCGCTGTTTCGTTATCCGCCGGACTACCGCGTCACCGAGCTGAAGACTGTGCTCGACTGGTCCGCCTATCCCGGCGCCGGCGGCGGCTTTCAGGGCGCGGTCGAGATGTGCAACAACAACGGCGCCTGCCGCAAGCTCGAAGGCGGCGTGATGTGTCCATCCTATCGCGCCACCCGCAACGAAAAGGATGTCACACGCGGCCGCGCCAACACGCTGCGGCTGGCGATCTCCGGCCAGTTGGGGCCTGACGCGCTTTCGTCCGACGAGATGATGGAGACGCTAAAACTCTGCGTGTCCTGCAAGGCCTGCCGGCATGAATGCCCTGTTGGCGTCGACATGGCCAAGATGAAGATCGAGGTCCTGGCCGCACGCCGCGCAATACACGGCCTTTCGCTGCGCGACCGCCTCGTCGGCTTTCTGCCGCGCTACGCGCCGCTCATGGCGCGCCTCGCCCCCCTCGCCAATTGGCGCAACCACAGCCCGTTGCTGCGGGCCTTGTTCGAACGAATGGCCGGCATCAGTGCGCAACGCGCCTTGCCCGAATGGCGACGCGATGTTTTCGAGCCCGCAAGCGACGTGTTTGGCCCGACCCATGGAGCCGAAGTCGTGCTGTTCGCCGACACCTTCAACCGCATCTACGAGCGCGAGAATCTCGACGCCGCGCTGCGCGTGCTGGTCGCGGGCGGATACCGTGTCCACATTCCAGGACCCGCAGATAGCGCCAGGCCGTTGTGCTGCGGGCGGACCTTCCTCTCGGCGGGACTCGTGGATCATGCCCGCATGGAGCTCGACCGGCTGGTTACGACCTACGCGCCGTTCGCCGCGCGCGGCGTGCCCATCGTCGGCCTGGAGCCGAGCTGCCTGTTGACGCTGCGCGACGAGTTGCTGTCTCTGCGATCCGACGAGGCCGCAAGGAGCATTGCCGCGCAGGCATTGTTGTTCGAGGAATTTCTGGTCCGCGAGGCGGCCGCCGGCCGGCTGCAACTGTCGCTGGGCCCGATCGCCGGCAAGGCGCTCGTGCACGGCCACTGTCATCAGAAATCGTTCGGCGCGCTCAAACCGGTCGAGCAGACGCTTCGGCTGATTCCGGAACTGAATGTCGAAACCATCGAATCGAGTTGCTGCGGCATGGCCGGCGCGTTCGGCTACGGCGCCGACACCTACCAGACTTCGATGGAGATGGCCGAACTATCGCTGTTGCCGGCGGTACGGCGCGCCGATGCCGATAGCATTGTGATCGCCGACGGGACGTCGTGCCGGCACCAGATCAAGGACGGCACAAGCCGGACCGCCCTTCATGTCGCCCGCGCGCTGGCGATGAGCCTCGACAGCGCGCGCTCAAACCCCTCGCCCTCCCCTCCCGCATAAGGAACCCATCCATGGCTGAACTCACCCTCGACGTCGCCCGCAAGATTCTCGATGTAGCCCTGGCCAAGGCCGTCGAGAAGAAATTGAAGCCGCTGGTCATCACCGTTCTCGATACGCGCGGCTGCGTCAAAGCCACTGCGGCGCAGGACGGCACCAGCCTGCTGCGGGCAGAGATCGCGCATGGCAAGGCCTATGGCGCGCTTTCGATGGGCATGGGTTCGCGCGCGCTGTTCCAGCGGGCGCAGGAGCAGGCCTATTTTGTCAGTGCGGTGAATACGCTGGCACAGGGACGTTTGGTGCCGGTGCCCGGCGGCGTGCTGATCCAGGACGGCGGCGTGCTGCTCGGCGCCGTCGGCGTCAGCGGCGACACGTCGGACAACGACGAGATCTGCGCGATCGCCGGCATCGAGGCGGCGGGGTTGAAGGCGAATCCGGGCTGATCGCGCCGGCTCTCACTTTTGCCGGAGATCGCCGAGAGCGTCAGAACTGAACAATTACGACGGAACGCAGAAAAAGGCTCTGTAATGCGCAGGGCCTTTCTCCTGCTTTAACGTGACAATGAATATTGGCGCCGTTTTCGTTCTCGGTACACCGGCTACTTGTTAAAGACTTTGCCAAGAAATTCGACGACGTCCTTGCGAGCGGCGTCGGTCGCCTCTGCATTATAGGCGATCGTGACGCCACGTTCGATGCAGGGGTCGTTGAAACTGGCAGGCTGGCCGGTATCGCTATTGATGATTACGCCCTGCGGCTTTTCCTCGAAGCGGCATTTACGCCAGGTCTGCGCCTGCGGCAGCTGCAGCGTGCCCGGGATCGCCTGGTTGTCGAAAGCATGATGGGCGCCTGGATATTCAACGAGGTCTATGTTGGCACCAGCTTTTTTCAGCCGTGCGACGTAATCGCGGCATGGGCCCACCGGCACCCAGTCGTCGGCAATGCCGTGATAAAGCCGGATCGGCTTCGCGCTGACCTTTTCGTCATCGATCATCGCGGTGTTGCAGGGCGTATAGAAACCGATGTAGGCGGCGAAGCTTGCGCCCTCAGGGGCGTGGGCGCTCTGGAAACGGTTCATACTGGCGTAAAGTGCGGGCACGGCGCCCTTCAAGAAACCCATGACAGCAATCTTGTTCGGATCAATGCGCGGATGCTTCCCAAGCACGGCGAGCGCAGCAAAGGCGTCGTTCATCATCGTGTAAGTCGAAAGCTGCGATTGATCGGTGATGGTATTCGTGATCCCACGGCCCGTGAAGCTGTCGGCGACGAAAGTTGCAAAGCCCGCCTTGTTCAGCTCGCCCGCCCACATTCCGTAGTTGGAGCCGATGCCGCCCGAGCCATGCACGAGGACGACGGCTGGCAGCCGGTCGGTTCCGGGCTTCGGTATGCGCAATTCGCCCGCGATCATCGCGGGCTTGCCATCTTTTTTGCCGAGCAGGAAATCAGCTGTGCTGAGTGTGACTGTTTGCACCGGATAGACCTCGGTGCGGAAAATGCCTTGTGCCCGTGCGGCTTCCGACAGGGAGACCGTGCCAGCGATCGCGAATGAGCAAATCAGAGCGCGGGAAAATGCAGCGTTCATGAATACCTCCCATGTTATCCGCCGTTTCCAGATAACCAAGGATTGGCGTGAAAGTCGATTTCAAAACGCTCCCGCGGTTGACGTCAGCGGCGACACGTCGGACAATGACGAGATCTGCGCGATCGCCGGCATCGAAGCCGCCGGATTGACGGCGAATCCGGGTAGATCGGCGCGAACGCCTTCCGCTCAAACCAGCGCGCCCCGGCCGCGGCTTCGACTACTTTTCTAGCCGGGTGCGAGCAGCGGAAGCGTCAGGCAAATGGTCGTGCCCTTCCCAGGCGCCGAGACGAGCGTGATCCTTCCGCCCAGTTGTTGGGTTACGAGATTATGGACGATGTAAAGTCCAAGGCCGGTTCTGCCCTCCGCACGTCTCGTGGTGAAGAACGGGTCGAAAACGTGACGCTGAACCGCCTCCGGAATGCCGATACCGTTATCGGAGAAGGTGATCTCGACCTGGTCCATGCCGAGGCGGTGCGCCCTGATCAGCATGTGTCCGCCAGGCCCATCAGTGAAGCCGTGAGTGACAGCGTTGAAGATGAGATTGGTCAGCACCTGCCCGTATGGGCCGGGGAAGCTGTCCATGATGATCTCGGATGGCACCTCGATTGCAAGTGAAGATTGGGATTTCAGCACGCGCGACCGCACGCTCGCGATGACCTGCTCGGTCGCAAGTTTGAGGTCGAAGGCGCGCCGGTCGTCGCTGCCGCGATCGATCGCGACCTGCTTGAACGATTGAATCAACGCGCCGGCGCGTTGCAGGTTCGCAACCAGTTGCTCCGCGGCGCCGCGACAGCCGCTGGCGAACTCGGCAAGCTGGGCGCGCCGCATCTGGCCCGAGGCCATCTGGTCTGTGAAGTCGGCGCTGCGGTGCGCCAGCGTCGATGCGACCGTGAGGCTCGTGCCGATTGGGCTTGAGATTTCGTGCGCTACTCCGGCGACCAGGCCGCCGAGTGCAGCGAGCCTTTCGGTTTCAATGAGGTAGCGTTGCGTTTCGCTGGCGTGTAGAGCTGCTTCGGCCAACCTCCTTTTGTCCCGAATTTCGGCAAACAGCGCAGCAAGAACGGACGCTCCGACCGTCACAAGCAGAATGCTGACCTGGGCCGCGAGCACGCGCTCATCTATCGAAAGAGCCGGACTACCGAAATAGCCAATCTCGAAGGTAGTCGTCCAAACGATTGAAAGGCTAACGATGAGCGCGGCTGCCGCGGCGAAAACCGGCCGGCAACGAGCCGCGAGCCACAATAACGGCGCGAACAACACGGCCACGGGCCCTACGGTCGCCAGGAGCTCAGACCGCAGGAAAATGGCAAATCCACTCACCAGCGCCAGCGCAGCGACCGCCAAAGCTCCTTCGACAAGCTCGCTCAGGGATGGCCGGTCGCGCGAGGCCGAGGAAAGTTCTATCAACAAAGGTGCAACCGTAATTATTCCCAGTCCGTCCGATGCAAGCCAGTGCTGCCAGGTTGTCAGCATCGGCGTGGTCTCGCTGTGAAATAATCTGAATGCGATCGCCCCGCCGATCCCCGAGACAGCGGCGCCTATTACCGCTGCCCCGGCCAATCCAAGCACGTTGCGTGGCTTGCTCAGCCTGAAATCCGAACCGAAGTAATGCCAAATGAGCCATGCCGTGAGCACGGCCTCCCCTGCATTGCATAAGGCAAAAAGTACAGCGCTCCAGAGATTGCGATCGCCAAAGAGATTTGCCGCGATGGTCGCAGCCATCGTGCCGAAAACGACCGGCCATAGCGCCTTGGACCCGAGGGCGATCAGGACGCCAGCGGAAACACCCGCGGCAGGCCAGAAAACAGCAACTCCCTCGGGCTTGGTCAGCAGAGCAAGGCTAAGCCGAGCTGCGACGAAATAGACGATGCCTACCGAGACAGCGAGCGCTATCGAGCCACCCCAACGCGTCAGGTCGATGCCGGTGGTCAGCCCATGCTGAACCTGTATTCGCAGATTCTGGTGCACATCGTGCCCCTCCCTCCCCGGCACGGTCGTATTAGCACAAATCGAACGTAATTGACGGTATTTCTGCGACCGGCACGCTTGCCTGCGGCCACTGAGAAGGTCTGGAAAGACCCCCAAAAGAGTCCACTTCCCCGGCCATGCCGGCTTGCGCTTCTCGGCGAAGGCGTTGGGCCCTCCTTGGCGCCGTCCGTCATCGCTAGCAACGCGATCTGGGTTTCGGTGTAGGCGATACTTTCATCGAACGACATCAAGGCGATCGCGCATGGCGTATTTGCCGCACCGATCGCGGTGGCGACTTGTCGGTGATACGGCCGGTGCGGTACGCCGAACCAAGTTCGTCATGTCATAATCGCTGACATATGGATTGTGACTGCGAACTCGAATTGAAAGTGATCGAGGTTCTCGGGTTAACCTCTCAACGTGAGCGACACAGCGTATGGGTCCTGCTTTCGCAGGGACGACATCAAGACTCACTTTCCCGGCCATGTCGGCTTGCGCTTTTCGGCAAACGCCTTCAGCCCTTCCTTGGCGTCTTCCGTCATCGCCAGCAATGCGATCTGGGTTTCGGTGTAGGCGATGCTTTCATCGAACGACATCGAGGCGATCGCGCGCATGGCGTATTTGCCGCGCCGGATTGCGGTTGGCGACTTGTCGCTGATGCGGCCGATCAGCCAGTCGAGCCTGGCGTCGAGCTCGGCCTGCGGCACAACATAGTTGAGCAACCCGGCCGCTTGCGCGGCTTTTGCGTCGAACGGCTCGCCGGTGATCGCCCACTCGTTGACCAGACGCCGCGGCGCGATCGATTGCAACAGGCTCAGCACCTGCATCGGAAACACGCCGACCTTGACCTCCGGCAATCCGAACATCACGTGGTCGGCCGCGATCGCCATATCGGTCATGCACAACAGGCCCATGCCGCCGGCCATGCAGACGCCATTGACCCGCGCGATCGCCGGCTTGGTGGCATTCTGCGACAGCCGCAGCAGATCGGCATAATCGACATTCGGCCTGGCAAAATCCGCCGCGAAGGCGGCGCCGGTGTTTTGCAGATCGGCGCCGGCGCAAAATGCCTTGTCGCCTGCCCCGGTCAGAACGATCACCCGCACATCCATCTCGTCATGGGCGGTGCGATAGCCCCTGGCGATGCCGGCGATGACGTCGCCATTGATGGCGTTGCGCTTCTCCGGCCGGTTGATGGTGATCCAGAGCGCGTTCCCGCGCTTTTCAAGGATGACGCTGTTGTGGTCGGTCATGGCCATGCTCGCTGGTTGGTCGTATCCCGTGGCCTCGTGGTTCGAGACGCGCGGCATGGCCGCGCCCTCACCATGAGGGTCTAAAACCTCATCCTGAGGAGGCGCCAACGGGTCGCGCGAATGCGCGCCCGATGACAGGCTCCGCGCCGTCTCGAAGGATGAAGCCGCCGAACTCGAAAATGCGTGGATTCCGGCAGGTTGCAAGACCGAATCTCAGGGTATCGGAATCGCCGCTTGTGCCGCCTTCTTTATCCAGACCTTGTTGTCATGGAATGCCGCGCCGCCGAAGGGTGCTACGGCTTCGGCGCCGGTGAGCATGTTGATGCCGCGGCCGCCGATATGGGCCTTGTTCGGATGCACGGATTCCGCGATCAGCACGCCGCGGCGCACGCCGTCGAAATGTCTCGCGGTCAGCGTGGTCTCGCCGCGCATGTTGCCGAGCGTTACGGCGTCGCCGTCGGCGATACCAAGCGGCGCGGCATCGTCGGGATGGATCATCACGCTCGGTGTGCCCTCGCGCGCCTGCGACGACGGCGTCTCGTTGAAGCTGGTGTTGAGGAAACTGCGCGAGGGGCTGGTGGCGAGCCGGAACGGATGGGCCTCGTCCGCCTCCTCGATCGCCGTCCAGTGATCGGGCAGCGAGGGCATCTGATCCCACGCCCCCATCACGCCGGCATTGCCGACCGGAACATGCGCCCAGTCGGCCTTGAAGTGAAATTTGCCGTCGGTATGCGCAAAGCCGTCCAGATAATGCGAGGTACGGAAGTCCGGCTGGAGATCGCGCCAAAGGTCCGCCTCCAGTGCCTCGATGCCGCCATGCCCGCTCCTTCGCAGCGTGGCGTCGATCAATTCGCGCGCCGACATTTCGAATCCGGGATGGGTGATCTTCAGGCGCCGCGCCAGCGCCTGCAGCACTTCGTGATTGGAGCGGCATTCGCCGGGTGGCTCGATCAGCTTGCCGCCGACCGAAATATGCTGGTGACCGCCACCGTAATAGAGATCGGTATGCTCCATGAACATCGTCGCCGGAAGCACGAGGTCGGCCATCTGGGCGGTCTCGGTCATGAACTGTTCGTGCACCGCCACGAACAGGTCCGGGCGGGCAAAGCCCTGGCGCACCAGCGCCTGCTCCGGCGCAACCGTCATTGGATTGGTATTCTGGATCAGCATCGCCTTGACCGGCGGGCCGTTTTTGAGGGCGGCGGCCTCGCCCGTCAGGATGCGTCCGATCTTGGATTGATCAAGCCGCCGCGTAGTGTGGTCGATCGCGTCATGGCCCTCGATCAGGGACTCGTCGAATTTCCAGATCGCATAATTGTTGAAGAACGCGCCGCCGCCTTCGTACTGCCAGGCCCCGGTCACGGCGGGAATGCACAGCGCCGCATGCATCTGCGCCGCCCCGTTGCGACTGCGGGTAAAGCCGTAGCCGAGACGGAAGAACGCGCGTTTTGTCTGGCCGACCGCGCGGGCAAAGGCCTCGATCTCCGCTACCGGCACGCCACAGATCGAAGAGGCCCATTCCGGCGTGCGGGTTTGCAGATGCGCCTCGAGCTCGGCGGGGCAATCGGTGTAGCGCGCGAGATAGTCGCGGTCGGCGTAGCCTTCGCGAAACAGCACATGCATGACGCCGCAGGAGAATGCGCCGTCGGTGCCTGGCCGCAGGATGATCTTGATGTCGGCCTGTTTCACCGTGTCGTTATGGTAGACATCGATCGCCGCGATCCTGGCGCCACGCTCTTTTCGGGCACGCATCGCGTGCGTCATCACGTTGACCTGGGTATTCACCGGGTTGGTGCCCCAGATCACGATCAGGTCCGAGACGCCCATCTCGCGCGGATCGACGCCGGCGATCTTGCCGGTGCCCGCGGCAAATCCAACCCGCGCGATGGTCGAGCAGATCGTGGAGTAGAAGCGCGAATATTTCTTCACATGGGCGAGGCGGTTGAGGCCATCGCGCATCACGAGCCCCATCGTGCCGGCATAGTAATAGGGCCAAACCGATTGCGCGCCGAACTCGCGCTCGGCCGCATTGAAGCGCCCCGCGATCTCGTCCAGCGCATCATGCCAGCTGATCCGCGCGAACTTGCCCGAACCCTTCGGGCCGACGCGGAACTGCGGATAGGTCAGCCGGTCCGGATGATGGATGCGCTCGGCGTAGCGCGCGACCTTGGCGCAGATCACGCCTGCCGTGTAGGTCTGCTGCTTGGAACCGCGCACCCGGCCAATGGTGGCGTTATCGATCACCTCGACGTCAAGCGCGCAGGCCGACGGACAATCGTGCGGACAGGTGGAGTGGCGAATGTCGATTTTGACGTTCTGGTTCATGGCCCTAATGGTTAACACCAAAAGCCGGAACCGCCGAGCGCATTTATCCGACATTCACTTGCGTAAGTGGCGAGCGAGCCATGCGCCAGACGCCGAGGGGCTGACGTCGATCCGTTCGACAGCGGCAAGGCGGCCTTCAGGCTAGAAGCGGAGGAACGGCACGATCATCGGCACGCGGCGGCAATAGGATCCATAATCCTCCGCGCCGAGCTCGGCGCTGAGGAAACGCTCCTCCATGCGTGCCTTTTGCCATTCGCCGAACGAGATCAGGATAACGCCGAGCATCGCTGGCCATGTCGCAATCGCAATGCCGGTGGCAAGCAGACCGGTAATCTGACCGGTGTAGATCGGATGCCGCACCATCCCGTAAGGCCCGGTATCAACGATCCGATGGTCCTCCTTGTGCGTGATCGCGTTGGACCATAAGCGTCCGAGATGGATCCGCCCCCACCAGGTGAAGGAAAGGCCCAGCACCACCACGACCGCCAGCAGATAGGTTCCGGCATTGCCGAGGTGATAGAGCTGCCTCGCCCCCAACAGACGCTCGGTCGGCGGCATCAGCATGATCGCGCCCAGCAGAATGGGGAGCCGGTAGGCCCAGGAGTCGCGGGTGGGCACATGCGTCTTGGTTCGGCCGGACCAGAAGGAGGCGACAACCCAGCTTGTGACCCAGGCAAGCCAGATCAGCGACAGCAAGCTTGTCGGCCAGGTGACGAGCCACCCGCTAAAGACAGCCTCGATGATGTCGCCAGGACCACTGGGCATGCTTCAAAACCTTGCTTGTAGGGCACACAGGCGACCGCCGTGTCGATCAAGCGCCGTTGCCCGCCGCGGTACGGACACCCTCGACGGTCGCCGACGGCGTGCAGCGCGTCAAGTAGCCGGCCTTGAATTCTGGCTCGAAGCGGCCTGTTCGGCGAACTGGCCGCAAGCCGGCCCGGCGTACACGGGATGCAACGCGAACTCGTTTGCCAGTACTTTCCGGCCCTTTTGCAGGGGAAGGCGGCGCGTTTTGCGCTGCATTTCTCATGCAAGTGGCAATTGTGGCACAGGACAAGACGGCCGAACGAATATAGTCTGGAGCTGACAAATATCCGCATGGGGATGGGGGATTTCTCGTGAAGGCATCGATCAGCATGCTCGTTCCGGCCCTTTTGCTCGCCGGTTCTTCATTCAGCTCGCCATCGACGGGAAACAAAACGGAACCTGTTCACAGCCGGAACATTGCGGCGACGGTCGAAAATCTGACACGCGTCAGAATCCTCGAAAGCAACAACGTCACGTTACGACCGGGATCGGTTTACGACACTGCGACCTATTTCGAATCGCTGCTCGATTTGCCGAAGCCCGGATTCAACTATGAATTCCTCGACGCAGGCCTTGGCGCGGCGGAACCCGTCTATCCGATGTACGAAAAAGGCCACCAGGGCAGCTACGCCCAGTTGATTCCCGCTTTCTTCAGTGAAAACAACCGCCATATCGACCACTTCGCGACGGTTGACACACTGGAGGGCTGTCGAGTCGATAGTGCCTATCTGTCACGCGGCCTTACGGAATATCCGCAGACGGTGTTCAAGAAAGAACGCGACGAGGGCTACGCGATACTGGTGCTTCGTCTCGACTACTACACCCGCCTGCATCCCAACGCCGAGTGCGGCCGTCATCGAACAAACGATCCCGATCCAAACTTTGATCCGATGAAATTCATCGAGAACCACCACGACGCGATGTACCTGTCGGACTTTCCGCAGAAGCAACTCGAGCGCTTCGAGGCCAAGTCCGGCGTGATTCGCCACATCCGCCAAACGATGTCTCCGAGTTGGCCGAAATTCGATCTCGACAGGCTGAGTGACAATTCGCTCTGGTATTACCCGGACGGCCACAGTTTTGATTACGGAATTTCGGAACCCCGGCCCCAGCATGGCATGAGCGATTTCAAGCTCCCCCGACATATGGTCGTTCAAGCAACTCTTGAAATACAAGTGGCGTTTCCGCTCGCTTCGCTTCTCAAAGGCGACGAATTCCAGAAACTCCTGAATTTCTTGTCGGGTCGGCCGACGCCCGATTTTGATGCCGAAAAAGAACCGGGGCACGATACGTTTCGACTGAGCGACGTGACCCAAGCCAACATTTATACGTCCGGGCTTTATATCGAGAACATCAAGGACGTGACGAGCGACGTCTCCGACCCCGGACACTTCAAGCTCGTCGCCATGAGCATCAAGCCCTATGAGCAGCAGGACGACACCGCGTGGAAGGGCTTGCGTGTCGTTCCCCAAATTCATTTTGTCTATCAGCTGATGGATCCAAGGCAACCCGATCGCCCGTTTGAACAGCTCTATCTGCACCTCAAATGGGATGTCGTCGATCGCCTCGCGGAGACGGATGCCCAGAGAAGCCAACATCTTCAATTTCTGAACCGGGTCGACGAACTCACCCGCGCCCGCGAAACACAAGCCCCGAATTACCCGGCGCTGTTGCACAAATTCATAACTGATTTCACTTCCGCACGGCCGATCGAGCAAATCGCGTTCAGCACGTCCTTGTCCGGTATCTGGGTGTTTGGTACGTTGACTCGCGATCAAAACCAGGCTCGCGAGTTATTGCCGTTGCGAATTATTCGCGACGGCGTCGATATCGGCTACTATTCTTCCGTTTACGACAACGACATTTTCCGGGTCGAATCCGAGAAGGCGACCGGCGCCCGAAAAAAGGAATTACAACAACACCTCGACGACGTGACCGTCAGCTTTTACCGAGACCCCAAACGACAGAACGTCGCGGCCATCAATTTCAATCGTGTCACGTGCGCCCAGTGCCACCAGACCTCGGCGCGCGACGCCGTCCACTTCGCGTTCAATGACGGCCTGAACGAGAACATCAAGACGCCGGTCTACGTGACCGAGTATTTCTTCCATGATGCGGATGAGCAGCTGAAGACGGGGATGACGTATTGGACGGAAGCCGCGCACTGAATCCGTCTCTTCTCGCAGGCGGCCGCCTCGTTGGATTTCCCGTGGCGCTTCGGCCCGCCTCGGGAGACACGCACTAGCCGCCGAGATAGGCCCCGCCATTGGTGTGGATCGCCTGCCCGTTGATGTAACGGGCGCCTGGCCCGCACAGGAACCGCACCGCCGCCGCGACATCCTCGGGACGGCCGCGCTCGCCGGTGATGGTCTGATGGGTCAGATGATGTGCGGGCTCCGGCTTGTCCTTCGGGCGCGGCGTGCCGATCAGGCCGGGGACCACGCAATTGACGGTGATGCCGTCGGCAGCGAGGTCATGGGCCAGCGCGCGGGTGAAACCAACGATCCCGGCTTTGGCGGTCACCACATGCGCGCGGTCCCTGGCGCCGGTATGCGCACTCAAGCCGCCGATGTTGACGACGGTTCCAGCGCCGCTCTTCTTCAGGTGCGGAAGGCAGGCCTTCACGCAATGAAAGGCACCGTCGAGGGTGACGTTCATGATCTCGCGCCATTCGGCGTAGCTCATCTCGGCGAACGGCTTTTCCCGGCGCAGTGCCGCATTGTTGACGAGGATATCGATCCGGCCGAAATGCATGGCCGCGATCTCCGCCATCGCCTGCACCTGCGCCGCATCGGCGACATCGCCGATGTGCACCAGCGCCTTGCCGCCCGCGGTCTCGATCTCGTGGGCAACGGCGTCGGCCTCGGCGCGATTGCTGCGCGCATTGACCAGAACGGAGGCGCCACCCTCCGCCAGCGCCAGCGCGATCGCGCGGCCGATATTTCGGCCCGCGCCGGTGACGATCGCTACCTTGCCGTTGAGTTCGTTGGTGTTCATTACCCCTCCCTCTCCACGTCATGCCCGGCTTTATGCCGGGCATCCACGTCTTCTGTCTCGCAGAACAAGACGTGGATGGCCGGGACAAGCCCGGCCATGACGACGACTAATTTCGTAACGCGCCAAGATCGATCTTTCCGCCATAGAGTCCGGCCAGCAGTTTCAGCGCCGCATCGCTCTGTGACCCGCTCCAGCCGCCGTGCTGGGCGTTGAGCAAGAATTTATCCGTCACGTCCTGCCGGGTCAGCGGCTCCTTTGCGCCGCCGCGCAAATAAGGCTGGCGTTCCTCGATGACGCTGCCGTCCTTGAGCGTCGCGCGGATATGGCCGGTATAGTTGTTCGGGTAGGGGTTATCCGGATCGATGACGAACTTCACTTTTGCGGCTAGCGCAAGCACTTGCGGATCGCGGATCGCGGCTTGCGTAAATGCGCCGAGCCCGACGCCGCCTTTGACAAAACCGGTCGCCAAAAGATACGGCACGGCGAATTTGGCGGCATAGCCGTTGCGCGGGCGCTGCTTATCCGCAAGCGGCTCCCATAGCCGGTGCACGGTCCCCTCCGCCACCTCGCAGACGATTTCCTCGACCTCTTCGCTCCGCACGCCACGCGCGGCCAGCCGCCGGGCGCAATCGATGTAAGGCTGCGCCATGGTTCCGCATGGGTAAGGCTTGAACGCCAATGTATCGGTCACCCAGCGCGACCCGAAATCGCCCGTCAGTGCGTCATAGTCGCCTTGGGTTGTATGCGCAAAGCCATGAAACAGCCCATGCACGCCCTCGAACACCGTGCGCGGACCGACAAAGCCCTGTCGGGCCAGCAACGCCGCACGGATGCCTGATTGCGCCGCCCATCCCGCATGCAGCCGCTTGGTCCATGCGCCCTCCGCGAGGTACTCGACGATGCCGCCCGCCATGCTGCCGGCGATGCCGAGCGCGTCCACGATCTGTTTTGCATTCAACCCAAGTGCGGCGCCGACACCGGCGGCAGCGCCCATCGCGCCGAAGATCGCGGTCGGATGAAAGCCGGCCTTGTGGACGGCCTTGGGCACCACGAGACTCAAACGACAAAGAACTTCAGTGCCGACCGCAATTCCGGTCAGCGCCATGCGGCCGTCCGGATTGTGCCGCTCGCAGGCCGCCAGAACCGCCGGCACGATCACCGCTCCGGCATGGACAGGGCCGCCCTCGAACGTATCGTCGAAATCCTCGCCGTGGGCCGCGGTGCCGTTAACAAAGGCAGCACCTGCGGCGGTCAGCGTGCGTTGATGACCGATCACCGTGCAGGGTCCATCGTCGTCGCAGCCCGCAAGCGCGCTGCGCGCATAATCCTCGTTGCGCGCGGTGACGCATAGGCCGACGACATCGATCAAAAGGTCTTCGCACTTGCGCGTGGTCGCCGGCGGTAAAACGCCCGGCTTCAGGCCTGCGATTTTTTGCGCCAGGATTTCGGCGACGGAGGTCTTCGGCAATTCGGAGGTCATGCTGGCTCGAATGTGGAATTGGCTTTTCAGGTCAGCGGATCAAATGCGGAAGATCCGGCTATAGCGGGACTTGATGGCGCTGCTCTGCTGCTCCACAGCGGCTGCGTCGTCCTTCAGGGTCTTGATGTCCTTGAGCGGTGTGCGACTGGATTTTTCCTGGATTTGCGGATGCACCGAGCGCAACCCGCCGAAATCGATCATGAGCTGTTGGGCTTCGCGGCTGAAGCAGTACGACTGGAACAATCTTGCCGCGTTCGGGTTGGGCGAGCCCTTGAAGATGCCGTTGGGGCCTATGATCATCGGCGATCCCTCGGTCGCATAGACGGGCTCGACCGGATGTCCCGCTTCCTTCATTTGCAGGATGCTGTACTCGTTGCCGTCAGCCATGACCGCCCTTTCCCCGAGGTCGAGCTTCTTCGGCGGGTCGGCGGCGGATTGCACCTGCATGACGTTCTGCTTGGCGAGCTGCTCGAACCAGCTCCAGCCGAGATCGCGCTGCAACTGATAGGTCGCGGTCATGATGGTGCCGCTATAGCCGGGATGCGCCTTGACGATCTTGCCCCTCCATTTGGGGTCGAGCAGGTCGGCGAAACTCTTCGGCGCGTCCCCGGCCTTCACCAGGCTGGTGTTGTAGGCGATGATACTGAGAAAGATGCGCCAGCTCGCAAACTGGCCGCCGATATCCCTGTGCTCCGGAGGATAGAACTTGGCAACATCCTCGGGCACGTAAGGCGCGAGAATGCCGTCGCGCTTCCAGACGATGAAATGCGCCGCGTCAGACGAGTTCACCACGTCGACGGCGTGGATGTTGCTGGAATATTCCTGACCGATGCGCTGAAATACGCGCTCCGCCCCGGTGCGCTCGACGCGCACCGCGATCCCCGGATATTTCGACTCGAATGCTTTTGCTAATTTCTCCGCAACCGGCAGATCGGTCGAGGTATAGTGGATGACCTGCCCCTCCTTCCTCGCCGCCTCGATCAGGGCAGGCGTGACCGGTTCCGCCGGCGGCGCGTCCGCCAGGACGCGGGTGGAGAACGCCGTGCCTGCAAGCAAGCCCCCCGCCGCCCTGAGCGCGTCACGACGGGAAATCCTTGGATGTTTCATTGACCCACTCTGTCGGCGTGTTCTGGCCGGATTCGATACACCCGGTGTACATATTTTATTCCTGCGGCGAAGCATGAGTCCATGTCGACAGCTCATTCTCCTTGCCGCTAGACTTGACAGTTAGCCCCGAACGCTGGATTTGGCCAGCCATCGAGAGAACGAGACTTGAGACAAGAGGCTTCGGGGGAGGAAACATTGGGTTCGAGGAGATGGAAATGACGGGCCCAAGGTGCGCTTCAAGGTTCGCGCTGGCGCTGGCGGCGGCTCTTCTCGCAACCCCTGCACTCCTTGCAGGCCCAAGCCTGGCGCAGGACTATCCGACGCGGGCGATCCGGATCATCGTTCCCTTCGGCGCCGGGGGTCCTGCGGACGTGGCGGCGCGCGTGCTCGGTAACGCCATGCAGGAAACCCTCAAACAATCCTTCGTGATCGAAAACCGTCCCGGCGCCGGCGCCGTGATCGGCACGCAAGAGGCCGCCAAGTCGCCCCCCGACGGTTACACGCTCCTGATGATGTCGAACACCCAGACCGCCAATGAATCGCTGGTGCCACAGCGCAAATACGAGCTGATGCGCGATCTGGTCCCGATCGCGCCGATCAATGTCGCCGATCTCGTCATCGTCGTGCACCCCTCGGTGGCGGCCAAGACGCTGAAGGAATTTATCGCGCTCGCCAAATCGCAGCCGGGCAAGCTGAATTATGCGTCGTCCGGCCAGGGTACGCCCTATCACATGGCCGGTGAGCTGTTTAAGACCTTGGCCGGGATCGATCTCGTGCATGTGCCCTACCGCAACAGCGGCGAGGCCCGTAATGGCGTCATCGGCGGACAGGTGCAGATGATGATCGACGCGGTGACGACCATGGCGCCCAATGTCAGCCAAGGTCAGGTGCGCGCGCTCGCCACCACGGGCGAAAGGCGCTCCAGCGTGCTGCCCGACGTGCCCACGGCCGAAGAAGCGGGCCTGCCGGGATACGAGGCCACCATCTGGCTCGGATTGATGGCGCCCACTGGTACGCCGAAGCCGATCATCGACAAACTCAACACCGCCGTCAACGCCGCCATCAAGCGGCCGGAGATCGTCAAGCTATGGACCGATCAGGGCGCAGCCCCAATGTCAATGACGCCGGAGGAATTCGATAAATTCTTGCGCAGCGATATTGTGAAATGGGCCGAAGTCGTCAAACGATTCGCCGACAAGCCCTAAAATCAAGGTTCTCCTTTTAATGCCGAACATTCGATTCCGCCTCAATGGCGTCGAAACCGACATCGACGCCGATCCCGACACGCCGCTGCTTGCGATCCTGCGCGGCGAGCTTGGCCTGACCGGGGCACATTTCGGCTGCGGCGCCGGCGAATGCGGCGCCTGCAACGTCATCGTCGGCGACCATGCGATCACCGCCTGCGACACGCCGTTATGGTCGGTCGCGGACAAGGACGTCACCACCATCGAAGGACTGGGGAATGCGCAGAGGCCGCATCCGCTGCAGCGGGCGTTCATTGCCGAGCAGGCGCTGCAATGCGGCTATTGCGTCTCCGGCATCCTGATGAGCGCCGCCGCGCTCTTGAAGCGAAATCCCGATCCGACCGACACCGATGTGAGGACCGCGCTCGACCGCAACCTTTGCCGTTGCGGTTCGCACAACCGCATGGTGCGGGCTGTGCTGCGCGCGGCGGCAGAAATACGGGCCCGATGACCGACAAAACCCCCTCCCCCTCGACGCCCAAATTGCCGCCTAGCCTTGCGGCAAATCCGATGCTGTCTTCCTGGATCCGGTTCTCGCCCGAGGGACATGTGGCGGTCTCGCCGGGAAAGGTCGAGATCGGACAAGGCATCGTCACGGCGCTGGCCCAGATCGCCGCTGATGAGCTCGATGTCGAACTCGCCCGCGTGCAGATGGTTCCGGCCTCGACGGCGGGAAGTCCCAATGAAGGCGTCACCTCCGGCAGTCTTTCCGTACAACAATCGGGGCGCGCGCTCCGGCACGCTTGCGCCGAAATCCGGCAGATCTTTTTGGCCACGGCCGCCGAACGCCTCGGTGTCGAAACCGACGTGCTCGATATCAGCGACGGCACCATCTCCGGACCCGGCAATGTCAGCATCAGTTATTGGGAACTCGCGCGCGAAGTCTCGCTCGACCGTCACGCCTCACCCGGTGCTGTACCTAAAGCATCGACCCAGCGCACGCTCGCCGGAAATTCCGTGCAGCGGCTGGATATTCCCGACAAGGTTTTCGCCCATCCCCGCTTCATTCATGACACCCCGCTGCCCGGAATGTTGCATGGCCGCGTGCTGCGGTCGGAGCTTTCGGGCGCGACGCTTGTCGAATTGAAGGAGGATGGCGCGCGCACGATCGCGGGGCTGGTCGCGATCGTGCGTGACGGTGATTTCACAGGCGTGGTCAGTGAAACCGAGGCTGGCGCGGAATTGGCCCTCTCCGCTTTGCGCAAAAGCGCCAAATGGTCGTCGCGCGCAACGCTCCCCGATGAAGACGGGCTCGCAGAGTGGTTGAAGGCCCAGCCGGCCGAATTAACCGTCATCGCCAGCAAGAGAGCGTCATCGCCGCCTGAGAAGACGCGCACGATCCGCCGGCAATATACCCGCCCCTATATCGCGCATGGCTCGATCGCGCCGTCCTGCGCCATGGCGCAGTGGAATGGCGACCGCGTCCGGGTCTGGACGCACAGCCAGGGGGTCTATCTGCTTCGCGCCGATCTTGCGCTGGTCCTTAAAATTCCGGTCGAGAACATCACGGTCGAGCATATGGAGGGCGCCGGCTGCTATGGACACAATGCCGCCGACGACGTCGCGCTCGATGCCGTCCTGCTGGCGAAGGCGGCCGGCAGCCGGCCTGTCCGCGTGCAATGGTCGCGCGCTGATGAGATGTCACATGCGCCGTTCGGCGCGGCCATGACCATCGAGATCGAGGCGAACCTCGATGCACAAGACGAAATCGTCGACTGGCGCCACAGCATCTGGAGCAATGGTCATACGGCACGGCCGGGGCGCGCGGACCTGCCCGCATTGCTCGCGGCTACCGAACTGGCAAAGCCGTTCCCGCGCGCCATCGCCACCAATCCATCGCAGGCGAGTGGGGGTGGCGCCGACCGCAATTCGGTTCCGCTCTATGATTTTCCATCATGGCAAATCGAATCCCATCGCCTCACCACCATGCCGATCCGAACCTCCGCGCTGCGGACGCTCGGCGCACAGGGCAACGTGTTTGCGATCGAATCCTTTTTGGACGAGCTCGCCACGGAGCGCGGTGAAAACCTCGTTGAATTCCGCTTGCGTCATTTGTCGGACCGGCGGGCGCAGGACGTGATCCGCGCCGTCGCCAAACGCGCCGGTTGGAAACCTGCGAGGCGAGACGGCACCGGTTACGGCCTCGGGTTTGCGCGCTACAAGAACACCGGCGCTTATTGCGCCGTGATCGCCGAGGTCGAAAGCGCCCAGGATGTCAGGGTCAAACGCCTGACGATCGCTGTCGATGTCGGCGAAGCCATCAATCCGGACGGCGTGATCAACCAGATCGAGGGCGGCGCGATCCAGGCCACCAGCTGGGTGCTGAAGGAGCGGGTTCGCTTCGACCGCCAGCGCATCACCAGCAACTCCTGGACCGAATATCCGATCCTGCGCTTCAGCGAAGTGCCGGAAGTTCAGGTCGAGGTGATGGCGCGGCCCGACCTGGCGCCGGTCGGCGCCGGCGAAGCCGCGCACGGCCCGGTCACCGCGGCGATTGCCAATGCCGTGTTCGATGCGCTGGGTGTGCGCCTTCGCAACCTGCCGATTACGCGCGAGCGCCTGATCGCGGCAATGGAACTCTCGTCATGACAAGCCTGAAGATTCTCAGCGGCGGCGCAGCTCAGGGCCTGGTCGCAAGCCTCGCGCCAGCATTCAAGGAACAGACCGGCCTTGCGATCGAAGGCGAGTTCGGCGCGGTCGGCGCCATGGCCGGCAAAATGCGCGGCGGCACGCCTGCCGACATTGTCGTGCTGACCGCGGCGCTGATCGCCGATCTCGTGCGGGAGAACCGCCTCACCCGTGAATCGGTTTCAGACATCGGGCGGGTCGAAACGGCCATCGCCGTCCGCACCGGCGATCCGCTTGCTTCGGTTGATGATGCGGCGAGCCTGCGCGCCGTTCTGCTCGGCGCTGATGCGATCTTCGTCCCCGACACCAAGGCCTCGACCGCCGGCATCCATGTCGCGAAAGTCCTGCAGCAACTGGGCATCGCGGAAGCGGTCGAAGCCCGGCTCAGGATCTATCCGAACGGCGCGACCGCGATGCGGCATCTGGCGGATTCTGACGCCGCGAGGCCGGTCGGCTGCACGCAATCGACCGAGATTGTCAGCACCAAAGGCGTTAAGCTGTCGGGATCGCTGCCGAGAGGATGCGACCTTTCCACGGTTTACACGGCAGCCGTCGCGACGTGCGCCGCCCATGCGCGGCAGGCGCAGGTTTTGATCGATTTATTGACGGGCGTAGATCAAGGCAAACTGCGCGAACGCGCGGGTTTTCTGAACACGAAAGATCGGGCGAGCCAACAGATCGCGCCGTAATTCGCCTCCCAGACCAGCTGCACTCAAGGGATTGATTTTTTCGAGGCGAGCTCGCGGTATCGCTCTCGGCTCTTCAGGAGATGCCCGCGCATGGCCTCTCTGGCCTTGCTCGGCGAGCGGGCGCTGATGGCGTGAAATATCGCCTCGTGCTCTTTTTCGATGCGGGCCAGATATTGGCGGGGGCCGTTCGGATTACCTTCAAACGAGCGAATGCTTTGCCGCGGAATGATCAAGCGCCCGAGGAACTCGAGAAACTCACCGAAGCGATTATTTTGGGTCGCCAAAGCGATTGCCTGATGGAAAGCGAAATCTTCCTTGATTGCACGCTCGCCACTCGAAATTGCACGGCTGAAGACCCGCTGTGCTTCCTTGATGGCTTTTATCTGCTTGTTGGTTGCGCGCTCGCTGGCTATGGCGGCAGCTTCCGATTCAACGGCCATGCGCAACTCCAGAATATCGAGAACGCTGTCCAGGGAACCTAGACCGTCGGGGTCGATAACATAAGGTTGCCGGCTGGTATCACGATCGACAAACGCCCCCGCACCCTGCCGCGTGATCACGAGACCGCGGGCACGGAGAGCCGCGACCGCCTCTCGCACGACCGTCCGGCTCACGCCCATGCCCCTCATCATTTCCTGTTCCGAGGGAAGTTTTGCGCCGGCCGGCAATTTTCCGGAAGTGATCTGTTCCGCCAGGCGATCGACGACCTCCGCGCTGAGGCTCCTGGGCGCCTCAAGCGGGCGGAGTAGCTTGCTGCGCTGACGCAGCGCAGCGTCCATCGCTGGGGAGCTTGACGAATCTTGTCGGGTCATCGTACAAGTTGATTTATCATGCCCTTGGCGGACCGGCAATGAATGTGTTGACTTTCCCGGTCTCGCTGGATCGTGCCGGCCAGCCGCCGATTGCCATGCCAGATTATGCTTCCTTACGGAGAATCTTCTCCGAAAACAGGTCAGAAAATGACCGCTGATCAAACACGGGGAGGAAAGCGATGAAGCGTCGCGATTTCATGAAGTTGGGCGCAGGTCTCGGAGCGGCGGGCTTGACGACGAGCCTCACTCCGCTGTCGCCTGCGCACGCGCAGACCAAATCGGTGTTCAAGGCGTCCGACGTCCAGCCGGTGGGCTACCCGACCGTGGTGGCGACGGAGAATCTCGGCAAGAAACTCGCGGCCGCCACCGATGGGCGGCTGTCGGTCCAGATGTATCCGTCGATGCAGCTCGGCGGCGAGAAAGAGACCATCGAACAGACGCAGATCGGCGCGATCCAGCTGTTGCGTGTCAGCGTCGGATCGATGGGGCCGATCGTCGATGACATCAACGTCGTCAACATGCCATTCCTGTTCAGGAACACGGCGCACGCCGAAAAGATGATGGATGGACCGATCGGCCAGGAATTGCTCGACAAGATCACAGCGAGCCCGAACGCGAACCTGGTCGCCTTGTGCTGGATGGATTCCGGCGCGCGCAGCCTCTACAACACCAAGCGGCCGATCAAATCGATCGAGGACGTCAAGGGGCTGAAGTTCCGCGTCATCGGCAATCCGATCTTCATCGACATGATGAATGCGCTCGGCGGCAACGGCGTCGCGATGGGATACGATCAGGTGTTCAGCGCGTTGCAGACCGGCGTCATCGACGGCGCCGAGAACAACCCGCCAAGTTACGTCTTCAGCAATCATTATACGACGGCAAAATATCTTTCCCTGACCGAACATCTCGTGATTCCCGAAGTGCTGGTATTTTCCAAGCGAACGTGGGGCAACCTTTCGGCGGACGACCAGAACCTTCTGAAGAAATTTGCCCGCGAGGCGCAGCTCGAGGAACGCGTTCTCTGGAACAATTATGAGAAGCAGGCGATGGAGAAGGCGAAGGCAGCCGGCTGCCAGATCGTCGAGATCGCCGACAAGACGCCCTTCCAGAACGCCGTCAAACCGGTGTGGGACAAATATGGCCCGAAATACCAGGACATGATCAAACGCATTCAGGCCATAGGATAAGCATTTCGCGCGCGGTCCGTGCCATCGACGCAAATCGTATGGACTGGAAATCGGGGGAGCCCAGGCAATGGCAGCAGCATTTCGCCGCGCGATGGACGCCCTCTATCGTCTGTGCGTCGTCGTCGGCTGCATTGCACTGGTTCTGATTTCGGCGATCATTCCCTGGGCGGTATTCACCCGTTACGTGCTCAACAGCGCGGCCTCCTGGCCGGAGCCGCTCGCGGTTCTCCTGACCATCGTGCTGACCTTCATCGGCGCGGCCGCGGCCTACCGGCTCAACCTGCACATGAACGTCGCCTACTTCGCCGACCAATTGCCCGCGCAATTTCGTAACCCACTTGACCTCGTGGTCCAGCTCTTGATGGCGCTGATCGCCATCTTCATGATCGTTTGGGGCGGGCGGCTGGTCGAGGTGACCTGGCACAATACGATCGCGGATTTTCCGTTCCTGTCGGTGGGCGTCACCTATCTGCCCATTCCGGTCGGCGGCGTTTGCCTGCTGCTTTTCATCATCGAGCGGATTTTTCTTGGGATCCCGCCCGATCCAATCCCTCAACACTCCGAAACCGCGCCGTTCGAGTGATCCGGGGAAGGACGGTCAATGGACATTTTCGTTCTGCTTGCGACCATGCTGATTTGCTTTCTGATCGGCATGCCGATCGCCTATTCGCTGGCATTTGCCGCGATCGCGGGCGCATGGTCGATCGGCATTCCGCTGGAAGCGGTGATGCTGAAGATCTCCGACGGCGTCAGCAAGGTGGCGATGCTGACCATACCGTTTTTCGTGCTGGCGGGCGCGATCATGGCGGAAGGCGGAATGGCGCGCCGGCTGGTGGCGTTCGCGGACGTGCTGGTTGGATTCACGCGGGTGCGCGGCGGCCTTTCGATCGTCAACGTGCTCGCCACCACCTTCCTGAGCGGCATTTCCGGCTCGGCGGTGGCCGACACTTCCGCGATCGGCTCGGTGATGATCCCGCAAATGGAAAAGGCCGGCTATCCGCGCGTGTTCGCCACCAATCTGACCATCACCTCCTCGGTCCAGGCCCTGCTGGTGCCGCCGAGCCACAATGCGGTGCTGTATTCGCTGGCGACCGGCGGCACGATTTCGATTAGCGCGCTTTTCATGGCGGGCGTCTTTCCAGGTCTCCTGCTCGGTTTCTCGCTGATCGTCCTCTGCCTGGTCGTCGCCTACCGCGAGAAGCACCCGCACGGGCAGACCGTGCCGGCCAAGGACGCGGTGCGGATCACGATCGATGCCGCGTGGGGACTGGTGACGCTCGTCATCATTCTCGGCGGCATTCTCGGCGGCATATTCACGGCGATCGAAGCCGGTGCGGTCGCCTGCATCTGGGCGTTCTTCGTGACGATGTTCATCTACCGCGACTATCGCTGGCGCGACCTGCCGCTGCTCCTGCATCGGACGCTGCGCACTGTGGCGATGGTGCTGACGCTGATCGCGTGCGCTTCCAGCGTCGGCTATGTGATGGCGCTGACGCAGATGCCGGCGAAAATGACGGCGTTCTTCCTGTCGATCTCAAGCAACAAATACGTCATCCTGTTCCTGATCAATATTCTCTTGCTGATACTGGGCACCCTGGTCGACATGGCGCCGTCGATCCTGATCGCGACGCCGATTCTTTTGCCGGTGATGCAGAACTTCGGCGTCGATCCCGTGCACTTCGGGATGATCATGTTACTCAATCTCGGCATCGGCCTTTGCCACCCGCCGGTCGGATCGATCCTGTTCGTCGGATGCGCGGTCGGCAAGGTCACGATCGAACAGGTGATGCGGAAGATCTGGCCGTTCTACGCCGTGATGTTCCTGGTGCTGATGTTCGTCACCTACATTCCGGAAGTGTCGCTGTGGCTGCCGCGGCACGTGCTGCGGTGAGACTCTCTCACCGAGGTGGCCCGTCTTTGGCATTCGCCGCGACCAGTTCCCTGATCTCCATCCTGTTCGCGCTGTCGATGATCTTCAAATAGGCGCGGGCGACCGCCTCGAGGCCCCAGGCCGGCACCAGATCGGCGGTGTCGGCATCGGAGTGATAGAAGATGTGGTCGATGACGTGGAAGCTCGGTGCCCGCGTATAGACGTGCTGGAGTTCGCCGCCCGGGCGCCCCTCGGGGCGCGCATAGACCGCGACGCCGAACTCTTTAAGCGAGTTCAGCACCGCGCGCCTGAGCGCCTCGCTGCCGCCGACGAACCAGCGACGCGCGCTTGTAGTCGTCGACGTCATGAGGCCGGAGCCGAGGCGATAGGTCTGCGTCTGCGAGGGGTGCTCGCAGTTGACGATCAGCGCGGTCTTGTCGAGGAAGTCGCGCATGTTCTGATTGATCCACTTGACACCCGTCGCGCCATGATGGTGGTCCGGCGTGGTGACGAAGGTGATGGTCCGGCGACGCTGCTCCTTAGGGATCGCCGCATAGTAGCGGGCGATCTCAAGAAGCGTCACGATCCCCGAGGCATTGTCGAGCGCGCCTTCGAACATCGCGTCCGTGTGCGCCATCACGAGGATGTTCTCGTCCGTCATGCCCGGCAGCACGCCCCACACGTTGGCCGTCTTCAATCCTTGCTTTCGCTCGATGTCGGCGCGCAGACGCAAGCTCACGTCCTTGCCGGCCTCGATCGCCTCGCGAATGGCAGTTCCCTCTTTCATGCTGATGGTCAGCGTCGGCACCGTGGTGCCGGCGCCTGCCTCGGGCTCGGTCGTCACATTGCCCGGGATATCCATGACGATGAGCACCATGGCCGCGCCCGCCTTGTTGGCGCGCAGCATGGAGCCGCTCCACCGCGCGAAGTGATCGCGCCCCCCGGGCGTCGGGCTGCTGTAGAGCAGCACCGCCTTGCCGCGCACGTCGCGGTCCCTGAAATCCGCTGGCGTGCCGAGACCGAGCCAGATCGCGGGCGCCTCGATCGTCTTGCCGCCAGTGCCCACGGTATCCGTGATCGGGAAAGTCGTCTTGAGCGACGTTGCGGCATCGCCAAACACAAAACTCGCTTCCCAGGAATTGGGGTACCACAGCGGCGTCATATCGAGTTCCTGCCGCCTCACTTGCTCGATCCCGATGGCCTTGAACTCCTGCGCCACCCAATCCTGGATCATCCGGTCGTAGGCAGTGCCGGCGATCCTGCCCCAGAACTGATTGCCGTCGTCCCGGCTCTTGCGCGAGATCGCCGTGATCTCAGATATCTGCTTTTTCATCGCCATGCCGTCGACGCCGGCGTAGGCCTCCTCGCCCGCTGGCAGCGGCCAGCGAAGATAGGCCTCGTCAGGCAGGAACAGCTTGCCTGCATCGTCAGGCAGGCGAAGGTTGTCTTCGTAAAGTTTGTTGGCCGGCGGCGGAGAGGCGTCCCTGGTCAACCCTTCCGACTGCGCCTGACCGAAACAGGGCGCGCCCAAACCAAGGGTCGAGAAGGTTACGACAATTAACAATCTCCTCATGACAGTCTCGCGCTTCAAATGAAAACCAATCGATACACGCGACCTGCCGCCGTTTGAAGGGCAATTTGTTCATGCCGGGGCTTTGGCGGACTTACGCCGGAACCGATCCGCCTGCGGTCCCGGCTCGCCACCCCGCTCGCGCAGTGCGCCGAACCCGTGCCACACACTCCATCGACGTGGTTTAAGGTTCACTAACGCGATCGCTCAATTGCGGTTCTGCCCGCGATCCCGGCCTTAAAATCTTTGGCGTATGAATGGCCGCAATGGAATCAAACGGCGGGGGCCGAAAATGACAATCGAGATCATCGTATTTCCTGGACTGGTTTTCGTCGCGGCCACGCTGGCCGCGAAGCTGATCGAACGCCGCAACGACGTTCTGTATGGCCCGTATATTGCCGGCCGGCAGCACCCTCTGGCTGACCTGCGGAATCAGCTTGAAGAAATGGTGGCGTCGATCGGGTTGCGGCAGGGCTTTGGGCGCGTCGCCCTGAAGCTCGGAACCGTCAGCTATTTTGCTTCCGCGATCATTGGCTGAAGTAGAGGGAAATGAACCTGGACCGGCATCACCATCCGGAACGGCCTGGGCTGAAGGTGGTCTGCGAGGCGTGCGGAAATCTGTCAATCAAGCCGGTTGATCCGGCTGACCCGCCAGACCTTGCGAAGATCCATTGCCGCCGCTGCAACGCGGTTCGCGGAACCCTGGCCGATTTGCACGAATTGGCGCGTCGTAGCGCCGACGTCTTCGAATTCTAGAGAAGGCGGAAGTTCAGGTTCGCCAGGCTGTCGGCGACGACTTCCATCGGGCGCGGCCGGAAGCGCAGCCGCTCGGACATGATTGTCAGGCAGGTCCGCAACTCGACCTCATTTTGCCTGATCCGGTTTCGAACCTCGCGGCGGTCGAACACTGTGAGACTGGGGCTGGCAAGCGCTCGCCAGGCGTCTCTCTGCAGCTCTTTGAGCGTGTCTATGTTGCGACTTAAGGCATCAGGCTCAGTCATGTTGTCCGACCGGTCTTGAGAGGAAGCCGCTTCGGTCTCTATCGCTGATTCCTTAAAAATGGTTAACGAAACGGGCGCGTTCCTGCCCTTGCGGCGGCCATCGGCTATTCCGGTTCACCTTTCTTCAAGGCCGGGTGCGGTAGTGATGGCGGATGTCATCGACAGCATCCGCACCGAATGTTGCACCGCACGACACGGTTCCACCGCTGCTCCTGAACGCCTGCCTGCTGCTCGTCGTTCTCAACGCGGCGATGATCCCGGCGATGTACTTCACCCATGCATGGCTGTTCGATTCCAATGGCCGCTTGATCGCCACCGACTTCGTCAACGTCTGGGCCGCCGGCAAGCTTGCTCTGGATGGGCAGTCCGCGCTGGCCTGGAACTGGGACATCCACAAACAGGTTCAGGTCGCGATGCTCGGCCGGAACTATATCGGCGATTTCGCCTGGCACTATCCACCGCCGTTCCTGTTCGTCGCGATGTTTCTGGCGCATTTCCCGTACGCCGCCGGACTGGCCGGCTGGGCCGCGATCAGCTTCGTGCCTTACATGGCGATGATGCGCGCCGTCGCCGGACAACGGTTTGGCCTGATGGTGGGCGCGGCGTTTCCGGTGGTGCTGGCCAATACGATGGCCGGGCAAAACGGTTTCCTCACCGCGGCGCTGCTCGGCGGCACACTGGTTCTGATGCCGACCCGGCCGATCCTGTCGGGCATTTGCCTTGGACTGTTATCCTACAAGCCGCAATACGGCGTGCTGTTTCCTCTGGTGCTGATCGCAGCATCGCAATGGAGAGTGTTCTTCGCTGCCGCGGTAACGACCGCGACGCTGGTCCTGCTGTCATGGATCGCCTTTGGCAGCGAAAGCTGGCAGGCTTTTTTTCACTGGATGCCGATGTTCTCACAGGCCTTCTTTACCGAAGGCCGCGCTACCTGGTTCAAGCTGCAGAGCGTGTTCGGCCTGGTGCGAGCTTTTGGAGGCAGCGGGCAACTGGCGTGGACGTTGCAGTGGATGATGTCCGGCACGGTCCTGGTCAGCGTGGTCATGCTGTGGCGCAGCCGCGCCGATTACGCGCTGAAGGCTGCGGCGCTTGCGGCGGGAACGCTGCTGCTGACGCCTTACCTGTTCCTCTACGATCTGATGGTGCTGGCGATCCCGGTCGGGCTATTGTTGCGGACCGGTCTTGCCGACGGCTTTCGACGCGGCGAACTGCCAGCGCTCGCCGTTGCGATGGGGCTCCTGATCGTATTTCCGTTCTTCGAACTCCCGCTCGGCCTCGGCAGCACGCTGATCGTCGCCGCGCTGATTGCGCGCCGCGTGGTCAATCCATCCGCCGAGGAACGGGATTTGCGGAGCGAAATCGCAGTCCCCGGATAGCAAGCGGCGCCGTCCACGCTTGGACCCGTTGCATGACATCCCCGCCGAATGCGCTCTTCAAGAACGGCTTGTTTTGGGGCACGCTGCGATGCGTGCGCCGTGAGCCCGGGCGCCTTCTTAAAAAAATACCAGAGAGGAAAACCATGGTCGACCGCAGCACATTCACCACGCTGCTTGCCGGCACTATTGCCGCCCCCCACGCATCATTCGCGCAGAAATCCGTGGCGAAACACGTGTTCTACTCGGCGGTCGGGCCGGAACTGACCCTCTACAGCGTGGACGTCGACAATGCCGCGCTTGTCAAGCAAGGTACGGTATCGGCCCCGGCCAATGTCCAATATGCCTGGCCGCACCCGTCGAAGCGGTACCTTTACGTCGTCTCCAGCAATGGCGGCCCTGCCGGGACAGGCGGCGCCGGCGACAAGCATGCCGCGAACGTCTTCAGGATCGATCCCTCGACCGGCGCATTGACGCCCCATGGCGGGACGGTGACACTGCCCACGCGCCCGATCCACACCAGCGTCGACATTTCGGGCCAATACCTCCTCACTGCCTACAACGCTCCCTCCAGCCTGACCGTGCATCGCATCGACGCCGATGGCACGCTTGGCGAACGCGTCAATCAACCCAATTCGCTCGACACCGGAATATTCGCCCACCAGATTCGCGTCACGCCGGATAACAGCCATGTCATCCTGGTGACGCGCGGCAATAATGCGCCGACCGACAATCCGGCCGATCCCGGCTCGATCAAGACCTTCGGTTTCAAGGACGGTGTACTTTCGAAATCAGCCGCGATCCAGCCCGGCGACGGCATGCATTTCGGGCCACGGGACATCGACTTCCACCCGACTCAACCGTGGGTCTTCGTCTCGGTCGAGAGCCAAAACAAGCTTTATGTATACAAGCGCGATGCCGCCACCGGCCTCTCGCGCGAACCGTTGTTCATCAAGGACACGCTCAGTGACCCCGCATCAAAACTTCGGCAGGCGGCAGGTCCCGTCCACGTCAGTCCCGACGGGCGCTTTGCCTATCTCACCAACCGCGCCTGGTGGCTGACCGACTTCGACGGCAAAAAGGTTTTTGCAGGCGGCGAGAACTCGGTCGCGGCGTTTGCGATCGACCAGACGACCGGCGAGCCGACGCTGATCCAGAACGCCGACGGACATGCGAACTATCTGCGCACCTTCGGGATCGACCCAGGCGGGCGGATTTTGGTCGCTGCATCGGTCTGGCCGATGCAGATGCGTGAGGGAAAAGACATCACGACGGTTCCTGCGGCCATCGTCATCTACCGCGTCAGTAGTGATGGCAAGCTCAGCTTCGTGCGCAAATACGATATCGACGCGAGCGCGCAAAAGCAGCAGTTCTGGGCCGGGATGGTCACGCTGGCGTAGCAACGGTCATTTCCGGCCGCGCCGATCTGCTGGCTTCGAAGAGTATACCACCGTTTTGATTCATGGGCACGATGAGGAAGCAATGCCTGACAACCGCAAAACCAATCTCAGACTTGTGTCGCGCCGGTCCCTGCTCGGCACGGCGGCGGCCGTCGCCGCAACCCCGGCGCTCGCCGAGGGTTGTCCGATCGGGCCGCCGCCGCACGAAAAGGGCCCGAAGGTCTGGATGGACATGGATCAGGTCGAGCTCGATGCGGCCTATGATCAGTCCGCCTACGCGCCGCTGATCAAGCAAATCCAGATGCGCTTCGCCTCCAGCAGCGAGGCGACGCGGGCGCGACTGGGCGCGCCGAAGCGCCTCGCCTACGGACCGACACCGACCGAGGCCCTTGACCTGTACCCGGCCAAAACCCCCAACGCGCCTATCTTCGTCTACGTTCATGGCGGCAGATGGCTTCTCGGCGGGGCCAAAGATTACGGCTATCCCGCCGACCTTTTCGTCAATGCCGGCGTCAACTACATCGCGCTTGATTTCATCCAGTCGGACGCTGCAAACGGCGATATCAGGCCGATGGCCGAGCAGGTCCGCCGCGGGATCGCCTGGGTCTTCAAGAATGCCGCGAGCTTCGGCGGCGACACCAGGAGGTTCTACGTCGGCGGGCATTCGTCCGGCGGCCACCTCTGCGGCGTCGCGCTGGTGACCGACTGGCAAAAGGATTTTGGCTTGCCGGCCGACATGATTGCGGGCGGCCTCTTGATGAGCGGGATTTACGACCTCAAGCCGGCGCGGCTATCCGGTACCCGCAGCGCTTACATCAGGTTCGACGACGACATGGAGCTGTCGATGAGCTCGATGCGGCAGATCGACGGGCTGTGCGCGCCGATCACCGTCACCTATGGCACCTTCGAGACGCCGGAGTTCCAGCGCCAGGCTCGCGATTTCGCCGCCGCAGTGAAAGCCGCCGGCAAGCCGGTTGAGCTCATCGAGGCGCCGAACTTCAACCATTTTGAAATGTGCGAAAGCCTCGGCAATCCCTACGGCCCTAACGGCCTTGCAGCACTCAAATTGATGAAGCTCGTCTGAGGCGCTATCCGCCCGCCAGTACGCAAGAGCGGCTATTTGGTGATTCCGAGCGCTGTTTTCGCGGCTCCCGCTCGCGGACGCAAAGTAAGCCCGCGAATCAGGCTTTGCGCGGGCGCTTCGAAATAGCGATAGGTGAGATACGCCGCGAGCAGCGTCGTCAGGAGATAGAAGCCAAAAAACCAGACGTCGTAGAGGGGAATTGGAAGCCCCACGATCGTAAAGCCGAGCACGATCGCGAGCTGAATCGGAAAGTGCAGGAGGTAGCTTGAATAGGTCATGTTTCCGGCCGCTTCGACGGCCTTCTGAACGCTTGCCAGCACCACGATCTCGCGCGACAGACAGAACAGCAGGACCGGGGTGTACGTCAGCAGCAGCAGGAAATCGAGCCGATCAAGCTGGTCGCGCGCGAGGCTCAAGACGATCGGCGGAGTCGTCATCACTGCGAGCCAGGCTGCGCCTTCAATCGCTTTCCTGAACCTCGCCGCTGCAACTCCCCGCCGGGCCATCGCCGCCAGCCCGCCGATATAGAAGAATGCAAGGCAGTTCGTGACCTGCCCGCTCGCGTTCAGCTCGGCCGAGCCCAGACAGGCCGCGACGATGGCCACGTTCAATAACCAGGACCTGGACGCGAGAAGCATCAGGAAGAACAGGAAGTAGACCATCACTTCGACGGAAATCGACCAGATCGGCCCATCGAAGCTGTAGCCGTGCACGATGCCCCAGTCGCTTGCCATGAATAATTGGGCGAGCAAATGCGGCAGGTCGTTATCCTGATAGACGAAGAAATATCCGTGCAGGCCAAAATAGACCGGCTGCAACAATGCGACCAGCAGAAGCGTGACAAGGTGCAGCGGATAGAGCCGCGAGAAGCGAAGCACGAAGAACTTCCAGCCGCCGACGGATCGCTCCGCAATCGCGTCGCGGTACTTCCAGAAGAAGATGAAGCCGCTGATGCACCAGAAGATCCATACGCCGAAGGCGCCGGAATCGTGGAAGGCATGCAGCAGGCCATAGAGCGGCAGGCGCTCCGGCACGAGACCAACGGGTTTGTCGGCGACAAAGGCAAAGTGGCGATAGTGGAAGACCAGAATGGCGAACGCGGTCAGAAAGCGCAGCGCCTCCAGCCCCAGCAATTTATTCGCCGCATCAGGCGACGTCGGCTTCAATGCGCGCTGCATATCGTCGACACTCCCTGGAGAATGGCTTCGTCCCATGCCGCGTATCCGGCCGCGTTCAGGTGGACGCCATCGATCGTGTGCGGCTTGTCCATCGGCGGCAACGCAATGAAGGTTGCTCCGCCATTCCTGGCGAGCGTAGGCAGCGCGGCATTGAGATCGTTGACCCCCTTCATCGCCTCGGCCTGCATCTCAGCCGTCACTCGGCCCTGAACGTCGATCGCCGGAATGGCCAGTACGGCGAGATGGTCGGTTACCTTTGAGAGTTCGCCCAGCAAGGCCAGGTAGCTCGTCTCGAATTGCTGCCGGCTCCGCGCCGTCAACGCATCATTCGTACCGAGCGAGACGACGATTGCGGCCGCTCGCTTGCCATCGAGCGCTTCGATGAGCCAGGTTCCGAGGTCGCTCGCGGTCGATGCGCCGTTCAAGCCCGCGTTGACGATCGGGTGGCCGCAAAGCGCCCGGGGCAGCGTGGATGCCTCGACGATGCTGTCGCCAACAAGGATGACGGGATTGTCGACCCTGCTGAGCGTGTAGCGCAGCACAAGCTGGCGGGCCTGCCGGTGTGAATCGGCAACCGCCTCTTTCCGGAAATACGAGAAGCCTGCCGCCAGGGCCCCCATCAGAAGGACCGCGAGTCCAATACGCGCCCCATTCATGTCCGCACTCTGATGCTGTGTTCGCCGTCCAGAATTGGCGTCGGAGCGCACATATCGAGCGCTGGCCCCGCGTCGTTGGCTCGAGCACAGGGAGCACCAGGGCACCGCCTTGCCAATCGGCCGAAATTACCAGCGGATTATTAAGAGTTCATTCGCACCCCGGGCAAAATCCTCGGCAGTTTAACGCCCGCAGCGTGGCCGCCGAGCCCAGCCGGGGCGGCTTGACAGCAAATGACGCCTGGCATTCACAATGAACCGCCAGACAAGACGGAAAAGCGAGAGGAAGCGCCATGGCACGAAAGCTGATCGACATCTCCGTGCCGCTGCAAAATGACGTGCCGGCCGATCCGCCGGGCATCAATCCAGTGATCCAGTACCACGATCACCAGCAGAGCCTGCCACGAATGCTGGGATTCTTCGAAGGCCTCAAGGCCGAAGATCTGCCGGACGGACAGGCCTGGGCGATGGAGACGGTGCAGCTCTCGACCCACAACGGCACCCATCTCGATGCGCCCTACCATTATCATCCGACCATGAATCGCGGCGAGCGGGCATGGACCATCGACGAGGTGCCGCTGGAATGGTGCCTGCAGCCCGGCGTCAAGCTCGACTTCCGTCATTTCCCCGACGGTTATGTCGCCACCGCCAAGGATGTCGAGACTGAGCTCGGGCGCATCGGCCACACCCTTTCGCCGCTGGAAATCGTCGTGGTCAATACCAGCGCCGGCGCCAAATACGGCCGGCCGGATTTCGTCAATTCCGGCTGCGGCATGGGCTACGAGGCGACGATGTACCTGCTCGAGCGCGGCGTGCGGCTGACCGGCATTGACGGCTGGAGCTGGGACGCGCCATTCGTCCATACCGCGAAGAAATTCGCCGAGACGAAAGATGCCAGCCTGATCTGGGAAGGCCACAAGGCCGGGCGGCACATCGGCTACTGCCACATCGAGAAGCTGCACAATCTGGAACTCTTGCCCTCGACCGGTTTCACCGTGTCCTGCTTTCCGGTCAAGATCGAGCGCGCCTCGGCAGGCTGGACGCGGGCGGTCGCGATCATCGACGGCTAGGTGCCACCCCCGAGAAGAAAATTCCAGCCAGCAGCGTCCATAGACGCGCCGGGAAAGCCCGCCTAAACTCCGATCAATAACCGCCGAACCAACGGCGGTACGACCGACACCACAGGGAGAGGATCATGGAGTATTTTTCGCGGATTTACCGCTCCGTCGCGCTGCTGTCTGCAGTCACCGCGGCGACGTTGGCCTTGGCACCATCAGTGCTCGCGCAAGAGAGTTTCAAACTCGGCATTGTGACATTCCTGTCCGGGCCGGCCGCGGACAGTTTCGGCGTCCCGGCCCGTAACGGCGGCCAATTTGTTATCGACCAGTTGAACAAAGGTGCGGCGCCCGCGCCTTACGACAAGGTCGGGTTTGGCGGCATGAAGGTCGAACCGGTCATCATCGACGAGAACGGCGGCGCGACGAAGCAGGTGCAGGAACTGCGCAATCTCTATCAGCGCGACAATGTCGATGTCGTGCTCGGCTATATCAGCTCCGGCGATTGCCTTGCGGTCGCGCCGATCGCCGAAGAGCTAAAAAAGATGCTGGTGCTGATGGATTGCGGCACGCCGCGGATCTTCGAGGAAGCGAAATACAATTACGTGTTCCGCACCGCCGCGCACGCCACCATGGATAATGTTGGGCTTATCCGTTACATGAAGGCGAAGAACATCAAGATGGACACGCTTTCGGCCATCAACCAGGACTACGCTTGGGGCCAGGATAGCCGGGCCGACTTCGTCGCCGCAGCGGGTCAACTCTATCCCAACGCCAAAGTCGAGACCGACCTATTGCCGAAATTCGGTGCGGGCCAGTACGGCACCGAAATCTCCGCCCTGGTTGGCGCAGGCTCAGATGTGGTGTATTCGAGCCTGTGGGGCGGCGACCTGCAGGCCTTCGTTCTGCAGGCCTCGCCACGCGGCCTGCAGAAGCGCAGCCAGCTGGTGTTCAGCGCCGCCGATCATGTGCTGCCGCCGCTCGGCGACAAAATGCCCGACGGAACCATCATCGGCGCACGCGGCGCCTATGGCCTGATGTCGCAGAAATCGCCGCTGAATGACTGGCTGTTCGCCGGTTACGAAGCCGCCAATGGCGTCTATCCGGTGCAGGCCGCTTATCGCGCCGCGCAGGCGATCCTCGGACTGAAGGCCGCGGTCGAGAAAGCGATGGCCAGGAACGGCGGCAAGAAGCCTTCGACCGATGAACTGGTCGCGGCGATGACCGGACTTGAATGGCAATCGCCTGGCGGCCTGATTCAAATGAAGCTCGCCGACGGCCATCAGGCGATTCAGCCGATCGCCTTCAGCCGCACCAAGTATAATTCGGAGAAAAAGCGGGTCGACCTCGTCGACATCCAGTATTTCCCCGCCGAATGCGTCAATCCGCCTCCCGGCGTCAAGTCGCTCGACTGGATCAAGGGTGGCATGCAAGGCGCCAAGTGCAACTGAACAAGTGAAACACGACGGCGGCTGCGTCTGAACGAACCTTAAAGCAGCGCGAGGGAAATGCTCGCGCCGCCGCCTCATGCCCGCTTTGTGACATGGGGCCGACGATGCTGCACTTTTCAACCGGTGTCTTGAATCGCCCGCGATGATCAGCATGAAGACAACGCCATGAACTTCCTTTTGACGATCGTTGTCGATGGGCTGATTCAAGCTTCCTGGTTGTTCATTGTTGCCTTGGGATTGACGCTGGTATTCGGCGTTCTCAGAATTCTCAATATCGCCCATGGCAGCTTCTATGCGCTCGGCGCCTATATCGCGGCGACCGCGGTGACTCTGGTCGCGGCACATCATCTACCGCCGAGCCTTGGCTTTGTCGCGATGCTGGTTTCGGTCGCCCTGATCGCGTCCACAATCGGGCTTCTGCTCGAACGCGGCCTGCTGAAAATGTTTTATGGTCGCGACGAAGTGGTATTGCTGCTGGTGACTTATGCGGTGTTCCTCATTCTCGAGGACGTTACCAAGCTGATCTGGGGGGTGAACCCGATCTACGCGACGCAGCCCTACGAATTGTTCGGCAATGTCGAGTTCGCCGGGCTCTATTACGTCGGTTACGATCTGGTGCTGATACCGATTTCCGCCACTATCGGCTTCGCGGTCTGGTTCGGTCTTAATCGCACCGTCACCGGCAAGATCGTGCTGGCCGTGATCCACAATGAGGAAATGAGTGTCAGCATGGGTGTGAGGGTGAACCGGGTTTACGCGGTCGCCTTTGCCTTCGGGGTGCTGCTCGCCAGCCTGGCCGGCGCGCTGACCGCGCCCAAAATCTCGATGCAGCCGGGTCTCAGTTCGGATGTGATCATTTTAAGTTTCGCGATCGTCGTGATCGGCGGGTTGGGCAGCGTAGAAGGCGCCGCAGTGGGCGCGGTCCTTGTGGGACTCGCCCGCGCTGCATCAGTGCACCTGATGCCGCAGGCCGAGCTCTTCATGATTTATCTGATCATGGCGGCGGTGCTGATGTTTCGCCCTGAAGGTCTGTTCAAGCGCGAAACGGCGAGACGAATCTGATGATGCGAGATCTCCCCCTTCTTGTGATGATCGCGCTGGTGGCCGCAGCGACGCTGTTCGGACGCGTACTCCCGACATGGACACTGTCGCTTGCGACCATTGCCGCCTCCAATGCCTTGATCGCGCTTGGCATCGTGATCCTGGCGCGCACCGGCAACGTGTCGTTCGGCCAGGGCCTGTTCTATGCCGCGGGCGGCTATGGCGTCGCCCTGATCGCCAACGCCTGGGGAATCACTGACGCGGCGGCGCAGATGATGATCGGCGCGGTCTGCGGTGGCCTGCTCGGCCTTGTGATCGGTCCGCTGATTGCCCGCTATAGCGGCATCTTCTTCGGGATGCTGACTCTCGCGCTGTCGATGGTGCTCTACGGCGCGCTGGTCAAATCGAGCGCACTCGGTGGCTCCGATGGCTTCAATGTCGGGCGGCCGAGCCTGTTCGGCATGGTCTTTAACGACACCCGCGAGGCGGATTTCATGCTGTATGCGGTTTCGGTGATCACCACCGGGCTTGCCGGCATCGCCGCCACCATCCTGTTCCGCTCCGAGCTCGGCCTTGTCAGCCTTGCGGTTCGCGAAAACAATTTGCGGGTGGAGTATCTCGGCATCTCGGCCAATCTGGTCGTCAGCATCAACTTCACCATCGCGGCTGTTTTCGCCGGAGCCAGCGGCGCATTTGCCCTGATGGCGCAACGGCATATCGATCCGCAATTCGCCTACTGGACCACATCGGGCGAATTCGTCTTCGTGGCGGTCCTTGCCGGATATCAAAGCATCGCCGCCGTGTTCGTGGCCTCGCTGGCGCTCGAACTGGTTCGCTCGTTCTCGAACCTGTATCTTCCCAACACTTGGCAACTCGTGCTTGGCGTTTTCCTGCTGGGAGTCATTCTGTTTCTGCCGCGCGGCATCGGCTCGCTCTGGATCAGAGAAAGGCCCAAAAGGATCGAGCCCGCGGCCGTGACGAATGTCCCAGCCCAGAAGGAGGCCGCGCAGTGACGTCGGTCCTTTCCGTGCGCAGACTGGAAAAGCGCTTTGGCGCGGTGGTTGCGGCCGACGCCTTGTCGATCGATATCGCGGCCGGCCACAAGGTCAGCCTGATCGGCGCAAACGGTGCAGGCAAGACAACCTTCGTCAACATGGCGACCGGTTATCTCAAGCCTGACTCCGGCTCGATCGCGCTCGACGGCATCGATATCGGACGGCGCTCGCCAAGAAATGTTGCCCGGCTCGGCATCTCCAGGTCTTTTCAAATCCCCCAATTGTTTATCGAGCTGACCGCGGCCGAAAATCTGGCCGTCGCGGTCTCAGGCGTGGGCGCCAAACCCCTTTCATTTCATTCGCGAGCCGAGGCTCGAGGTCGGCGCGATACAGCCCTCGAACTGCTGCAGCGATTCGGCCTGGCCGATCTGGCCGACCGTCCGGTCTCCGAACTCGCGGGCGGCGTGCGCAAGCTCGTCGACATCGCCATGGCACTGGTCCGCCGGCCAAAATTGCTGCTGCTGGACGAACCGACGTCAGGCGTTTCGGCGGAAGAGAAATTCGTCACGATGGATCGCGTGATTCATGCGGTGGCCGCCGATGCAGCCACCATCGTCTTCGTCGAACACGACATGGAGATTGTCAGCCGCTATGCCGATCGGGTGGTGGCGTTTTACCAGGGGCGCATTCTCGCCGACGGCGATCCGCGTGACGTCCTGAAGGATCCGGAAGTCCGCCGCTACGTTACCGGAGGCGCAACATGAACGCCGCTGCACCCTTGCTCGAGATCGACCATCTGGTGGTCGAAATCCAATCGATGCCTGCGCTGCGCGGATTTTCGATGCATGTGGGACGGGGCGCGATGGTGAGCCTTGTCGGCCGCAACGGCGCCGGCAAGACCACGCTGATGCGTTCGATCATGGGTCACCTCAAGCCGGCCCGAGGCGCCGTCCGGTTCGAAGGGGCCGATCTGTCCGCGCGCCCGCGCTACGCTCGCGCGGCGCTCGGCATCGGCTATATGCCGGAAGACCGCTGCCTGGTGCCGCAACTGACCGTCGAGGAAAACATTCTGTTGCCGCTGTGGGTCGCGCAACACCTCGACCGCAAGTCGCGGCTCGACTTTGTATATGAGGTGATCGGCGAACTCGCCGAGATGCGCAATCGCAAGGCGTTGCTGTTGAGCGGAGGCCAGCAAAAGCTGGTCGCGCTTGGCCGGGCGCTTGGCATCGGCACCAAATGCCTGCTGCTCGATGAACCCTTCGAGGGAATAGCGCCAGCGCTTTCCGAGCGACTGTCCGAGGTACTTGCATCGTTGAAGGGCAAGGATCTTACGCTTCTGATGTCGCAATCCGACATGAACCATTCGCGTGGGCTAATCGATGTCGAGTTCACGATCGAACGCGGCGCCAACTTGGCGACGGGATAGTCGATCCTTCGCTGCGCAATTCTTTGTCATCGATTTGGCATTGCATCAGCTTTTCGGGAACTGGCCCGCATGTTGCGACGAAAGCAGGTATGTCTCATGGGGCCTATCGATCCGACGACGCTGATCGTGAGCGATGTCAGGGCAGGTTTTTATTTCCCCGGTAATCCATTGAATAAGAAAGGAAAAATGTCTGGGGCCGCGATCGATGCTGGATCCCGCGGCGGGATCTTCTTGCGCCACTTTAACGATAGCAGGCACGCGGCGGCTTGCGGACAATTTTCAGTCTTCACAAGGGGATGTCGGGATCGTACCACCTACTTTAGTTTTGGGGTTTCGCTTGCTGAGGGCGCGAGCAAAGCTACAATAACCTTAAGGAACCTTAAGGCTGAGGAGGCCAGTCGAAGTGGAGAGAAACGTTATGAAAAAAGCATCCCGACCGCCATTTTTCCGCGCATTGCCGACGCTGCTCGGAGCAACGGCTTTGGGCCTGCTGGCAACCATGTCTGGTCAGGCTCTGGCCGCCGACCCCATCAAGATCGGCGTCATCGCGGAAGCGCAGGCGATTGCCGGGGCGTCGATCCCGCAGGCCGCCCAGATGGCCGCCGACGAGATCAACGCCAAGGGCGGGGTCGATGGACGCAAGATTGAAATCATCACCTATGACAACCATTCCTCGTCAGCCGATTCCGTTCGCGCGTTCCAGCGCGCGGTCAACGAGGACAAGGTCAACATCGTCATCGCCAGCTATATCAGCGAAGTGGTGCTGGCGCTGGAGCCATGGGCCTCGCGCCTGAAGACCCCCTTCATCACGCCGGGGGCTGCATCCAACGAGATCAGCAAGAGCGTCCACAACGACTATGAGAAGAACAAATACACCTTCCACGGTTATCTGACCTCGGCGGCGCTGGCGCTGTCGGTCTGCGACGCCGCCAGGGAATTGCTGGTCGATCAGAAGCACATGAAGACCGCCGTCATCATGAGCGAGGACGCCGCTTGGACCAAGCCGCTCGACGTCGGATACGAGGAATGCCTGCCCAAGATCGGGCTAAAGGTGCTCGACCACATCCGCTTCTCGCCTGACACCACCGACTTCACGCCGATCTTCAACAAGATCGAGGGCACCAAGCCCGACGTGATGATCACGGGCATTTCGCATGTCGGCGTGCAGCCGACGGTGCAGTGGAAGAACCAGCAGGTTCCGGTCCCCATGTTCGGGATCAGCTCGCAAGCCACCAACTCCACCTTCGGCAAGGATACCAATGAGGCGTCCGAGGGCGTGCTCTATCAGGGTGTTTCCGGTCCGGACGTTCCGGTGACGGAGAAGAGCCTGCCCTTCACGCAAGGCTTCAAGGCGAAGTTCGGCAACTTCCCGTCCTATGCCGGCTACACCGCCTATGACGAGGTCTACTACATCGCCGACGCCGTGAAGCGGGCGGGTTCGACGGATGCGGACAAGCTGGTTGACGCGCTGGAAAAGACCGACTGGGTCGGCACCATCGGCCGCGTCCAGTTCTACGGCAAGGATGATCAGTTCACCCATTCGATCAAATACGGCAAGGGCCTGATCACCGGCTTGATGCTGCAATGGCAGGATGGCAAGCAGGTCGCCGTCTGGCCGCCGGAAGTCGCCAAGAGCAAATTGAAGTTCCCGAGCTTCATCAAGGTCACATCGAACTGACACCCGCGTGATCATGCTCCCGGGAAGCTCCCGGGAGCATTTTCGCGATTGCAGTTTCCTTAAGTAAGGCAGCGGTGCTGCCGCGGCCGACATAAATGCTTGCGCTTCAAATCCTGATCGACGGCTTTGCCATCAGCGCGTTGTACGCGCTCGGGGCTACCGGTTTTACCCTCATCTTCGGCGTTTCCGGCGTCCTCAATCTCTCGCACGGCGCCATTATGGTGCTGGCGGCGGTGGCGGCATGGGCCGCAGCGAGCGTGCTGCATGTCGACACTTATACCGGTGCGCTGATTGGAGTCGCGGCGGCGCTGGTGGCCGCCTTTGCCACCTACTTCGCCGTGGTGCAGCCGATCCAGAAATCGAGGCGAATTGCCAACGAGGAGAAGGAAATCTTCGTTCTCACCGGCACTCTCCTCTGGGGAATCATGATCCAGGAATTGATCGCCTATTTCTTCACCAACAATGCCAAGACGGTGCTTCCGATCGTCGAGGGCGTTGTCGACATCCTCGGCGTACGCACGCCGCGCAACGAAATCTTCACCGCCGTGGTCTGCTGCCTCGTGATCGCGCTGCTCTGGCTGCTTGTGAACCGCACCCGCACCGGCAAGGCCGTGCTGGCGGCTTCGATGAATCCGCGTGGCGTCACGCTGCTCGGGCTTGAGCTTCGAAGCATCTATGTCGTGGTCTGGGCGATTTACGGTATCCTCGCCGGCATCGCCGGCGTGCTGCTCGGAATGTTCCTGGGCGTCAGCTCGTACAGCGTCGGGCCACTTACCGCGAGCGCGTTCTCGATCGTGGTGCTGGGCGGGCTCGGCAGTGTGTCCGGCTCGCTGATCGCCGCCTTCGTGGTCGGCTATCTCGAAACCGTCACCGCCTATCTGGTTTCGCCGGCCTACCGGACCATTCCGGCCCTGCTGCTCCTGGTCGCCGTGATGTACATCCGGCCGCAAGGCCTGCTGGGGAGACGCTGAGGATGGGCGATTTCGTCAAATCACGGCTGTTCTTCATATCGCTCGCCGTCGTCATCATCGCCTCGACGCTGCCGCTTTACGTCTCCGGCTATGTTCTCGGCCTGTTAACGGTCGCCTATTACTTCGGCGTGTTCGCGATGGCGTGGGACCTCTTGTTCGGGTTTGCGGGCGAGGTGAATTTCGGCCCGACCTTCCTGATCGGCGTCGGCGCCTATACCGCCGGCATTCTCAACAACCAGTATGGATGGTCGGTCTATTTGTGCATCGTGCTCGGCGCGATGGCGTCGGTGATCGCGGGTTTTGTTCTGGCGCTGCCTGCCTTGCGGGTACGTGGGCCCTATTTCGGATTGACCACGCTCGTTGCAGTATTGATGCTGCAGAACTTCATCGTGGTGTTCGCCGATCTCACCGGCGGCGAGATCGGCCTGACCATTCCCGATGTCATTTCAATCGATGCAGGCGTGAATTACTGGGTCGCGCTCGGCTTCATGACCATCAGCGCCATCATCCTGTACGGGCTTTCGCAGTCGCCGATCGGGTTGGTGTTGCAGGCGAGCGGGCAGGACCCGGTTCAGGCGGGCGCGCTTGGCTTCAACATCGTCAAGCACAAGCTGGCCGCCTTCGTCGTCAGCGCATTTTTCTCAGGCCTCTCCGGCGCGCTGTTGGTGTTCTATTTCGGCACCGCCTCGGTCGGCACGGTGGTCGATGTCGCGGTCGGGGTGAACGTCATCGTTGCCGCGGTGCTTGGCGGACGCCGCACGGTGCTCGGCGCGGCACTCGGCGCCATCTTCCTGATCGTCGCCGGCGAGTTCCTGCGGCCGACCGGGGAGCTCGCGACCTTCATCGTCTCGGCAGTCGCGTTGCTCGTGGTGTTGTTCTTCCCGGGCGGCTTCCTCGGAGCGGCCCTGTCGCGTGAGGCGCGCTCGTGATGGACGCGACAACCAACAATCCGCCCGTTCTCGAAGTCCGCGGCCTCACCAAGCGCTTCGGCGGCCTCACCGCGGTCAAGCACCTCAGTCTCGATCTGCGCGCCGGCGAGATTTTCGGCCTGATCGGCCCGAACGGCTCCGGCAAATCGACCGCGATGAAGGCGATCATGGGCATCGAACGCCCCACCGCGGGTGAAGTCGTGTTCCAGGGCGAAAACATCGCCGGCCTGCCCGCACACAAGATCGCGCGCAAGGGCTTTGGCATGGTGTTCCAGCATTCGCGGCCGCTGAACCGGCAGACCGTGCTGGAGAACATCATGGTCGCGCTGCTGCCGGACAGCCTGTTCATGCTGTTTGCCGACAAGACGCTGACCGAGCGCGCCAGATGGATCGCCAACCGCGTTGGGCTGGGCGCCGTGATGGACCGCCGGCCGCCGACCTTGCCGTTCGCGGATTTGCGCCGGCTCGAACTCGCCAAGGCCATCGCCAGGGATCCCAAGGTGGTGCTGGTCGACGAGCCCTTCGCCGGGCTGACGCTGGCCGAAGTTGGCACCTTCTCCGAACTGATACGCAGCTTCCGCGACGAGGGCCGCGCGGTGCTGCTGGTGGACCACAACGTCAAGAGCGTCGCGGCATTGGTCGATCGCGTGCTGGCGATGTATCTCGGCGAGGAAATCGTCACCGGCCGCGCCGACGAGGTGATGCGCAACGAGACGGTGCGACGGGTCTATCTCGGCGGCGCGATCGAGACATCGGCCCGCCCGGAAACCAGTTTCAAGGACAAGGTGCCGCTGCTGCAGGTCGAGAATGTCAGTGTTTTGTATGGCAAGGCCCAGGCGCTGAACGATGTTTCGATCCACGTCCATCAGGGCGAGTTCGTCTCCGTGGTTGGGCTGAACGGCGCCGGCAAGACCACGCTGTTCAATACGATTTCCGGCTTCCTTCCCTACACCGGCGAAATCATCCGCGATGGCGAAAAGCTGCGTGGCCTAAGCCCTGCCCGCATCGCGCGGAGCGGGATCGTGCAATGTCCGGAATCCCGCGAACTGTTCGGCGAGATGAGCGTGCGGGAAAATCTCGATCTCGGCGGCCAGCATTTGACCGATGAGACCAGGGAAAAGCAGCTCGCATGGCTATTCGAGCTGTTTCCGATTCTGAAGGAGCGTCAGGGCCAGATGGCGCAGACGCTCTCAGGCGGCGAGCAGCAGATGCTGGCGATCGGCCGTGCCCTGATGATGCAGCCCAAGATTCTGATCCTCGACGAACCGACGCTGGGCCTTGCCCCGGTCATTCTCGAACAATTGTCAAAGGCGCTGGAGAGGCTGCGCCAGACCACGCCGATCACGGTGTTGCTGGGCGAGCAAAACGTCACCTTTGCGCTTCCGCACGCCGACCGGGTGTATGTGCTGGAGCACGCGCGGATCGTCTGGGAAGGCGACCCAGGCCGCTTTGCCGCGGAAGCCGGCGCAGGCTATCTCTAAAGGCCTGAAGCGATCCGGTTTGCGTCAGTTGGCTCTGACGGTGCGAATCTGCATCGCAGGTCGTGCGAATTCCGTCGGGGCGACATCGGGCATGGCGCCGATGCCTGCAAACTCCGCCTGCGCGGCTTCCCCTATCCAGTTGGACTGGGTCGGCTGCACGATCGCCAGCGCGAACAGCGTCATCACAAGAACCACAGGCAAGACGATAAATCCGATTCCCCATCTGCGGTAGAATCTGTTGTCGTTTCTGCCCAACCTGTCGAACGAACTATGCATGGATGCCTCCACTTAAGCCGATTTGCTCCATGCCTGCTTAGCGCACGACAGGCCAAATGAATGTGAGCTGCTTCACAGTGGCAGGCGGCGAAAAAACCGCGCGTTGATTATCGATTAATGATCTTCGCTCCGCGCCCCTGCAAGCGCCTGGAGCGGCTCGGCGTCCAACACCACGATGGCGCCGTGTTCGAGACGAACCCAGTTGCGCGTCGCCCAGGCTCTCAGCTGCTTGTTGATGCTCTCCCGGGTCATGCCGACCATCTCGCTGATTTCCTGCTGGGTGACGGCGATGGTCCGGCCGCCCTGCGCGAGCTTGTGCTTTTCGGTCAGCCGGATCAGCGCGTTGGCGAGCCGGCCCGGCAGATCCTGAAGGATGACCTGTTCGACCTGGTCGCTGGTCCATCGCAAGCGCGCACAAAGCAGCTCGATGAATTTCATCGCCAGCTCCGGCTGGCTTCGCACGAAGGGCAGAAATTCGCGGCGGTCGATCACAAAAATTTCGCAGTTGGTGTTTGCCGTGGCGTCCGCGGTCCGCGCCAGGCCGTCGAGCAGAGCGACCTCGCCGAAGATCTCGCCGGGACCGATGAGATTCAAAATCGCGCTGCGGCCGTCGGCCGAGGAGATGCTGATCTTCACCGTCCCGGAGATCACCGCAACCAGGCTGTTGCCGGGATCTCCCTTCGAGAAGATCGTCGCCCCCCGCTTCAGGGTTGCATGTTTCGCGTACCGGCAGAGCTGGTCGAACGCTTCGGAATCCAGATCGCAGAAAATCGGATGCTTGCGCAGCACCGCCAACTTGTTGCCCGCGAATGGCCGAGCTTCATGCGTCTTGTCCTGAGGCACGCCAATCAAATCTCCAATAGCGGAGCAGGCCAGATGCGGCTCCGGAACATGATCACCGTACCATCATATTCGGGCGGAGCATGTAAAGGCTGGATGTCGGCAGCCAGTTTATCCATCGTCCCAGATTAGCCAAAGTCCGCGGCGGGACAAGGTTTTGGCATCCCTCGTCAAATTCCGGACGGCCACCCGGACGGACGGTCTAACTGTAATTGTATAACTTTGCTTAATCAATTTTAAATTGCCGTCCCTGCCCTATGGCGTCGGTCGGGCGGCAGGCCCCGAGCACGTTTCCGACCGAGTTGCGTTGCCAAGCGGGTTGCGACGAGGCACCTTATCCCTATGGTTTTGCCGGCATTATCGAAACCAGCAACTGAGGGCACCGCTCACGGCAGGCGAGCGCAACCGCGGCGGCAGCAGCCGGCGCCGCCGCTCCGTGCCGCGATGGCATGCGACACCGCATTCCGGATTGTCGCGGGCCACTACCTCAGGGATTTGACGGCTCATCATCAGGCGACATGCGAAGGCGACGTCGACGCCGTGCATCAAATGCGCCTCGCGCTCACCCGGCTGCGGACGGCTATCGCCTTCTTCTTGCCGATGGTGGGGGGCCCGCAACAGGCCCGACTGGGGGAAGAGCTGAAGTGGCTGAACACCCATCTTGGCGCGGTGCGCGATCTCGATGTCGCGATCGAACGGCTGAAGGAAATCTACAAACGGCGTCCGCGGGCGGAGTATCGATCGTGGAGCCGTGAGCGCGCCGAGAGCCAGCGGCGTCTGACGCGGGCGCTTCGCTCGGCCAGGTATCGTCGGCTGAACAACAGCATCGCCGATTGGATCGAGAAAGGTTCCTGGGCGACGAAGAGGGGAAGGCAAGCCGCCACGTCGCGCGCTTGCCCGGTCACCGAATACAGCGCTCGCAAACTGATGCGATGGCGGGAAAAGCTGATCAAGAAAAGCCGCAAGCTGGAGGCGATCGGCCCCAGGAAAAGGCATCAGCTGCGTCTCATGAACAAGCGGTTCAGCTATGCCATCGAAGCCGTCACGGGCCTGGTATCAGCCGGCGATAGCTCGCGGCTACGGACGACCCTGAAGGTCCTGCGCAGGGCACAGCGATCTCTTGGGCAATTGAACGACGACGCGAGGTGCCGGTCGCTCGCGACCACGCTCGGGCAAAGCAGCGACGAGTTATCGCAAATTTTTCTTGGCGCCCGGCGCGAAAAACGGCTGATGCGGACGGCGGCCGCTGCCTATGAGAAGCTCGCCGAGCTGAAGCCGCTGCGGATCCAGATCATTAAAGCATGATCCGGAAAAGTGGGTACCGGTTTTCCCTCGCGACAAACGCGGAGCGTTTGCGCGGAGATCATGCTCAAACAAAAAGATAGAGCGAGATGACGATTCGAAGAAGTGTCATCTCGCATTAGTGAGTGATCGCTGGACGCGCGTTTGCCCGTGACTTCATGACCCAACCGCCGACGATGATCAGATTCGCAACGCATCATCGATGCGTTGACGAAGCCGCAATACTGACCATTCGGCCTCGACATCGGCTCATTCGATCACATCGTCGGCAACCGCTATCAATGTCGGCGGCACATTGAGGCCAAGCGCCTTTGCGGTCCCGAGGTTGATGACCAGCTCATATGTTGATGGCTGCAGCACCGGCAGGTCGGCTGGCTTGGCGCCCTTGAGGATCCTCCCGACATAAATGCCGCACTCGCGGAATGCAGCGGCAAGATTGGCGCCATAGCTCATCAGTCCTCCCGCATCGGCATATTGGCGCAACGGGTACATCGTGGGTATCGCGTGACGAGCTGCCAACCTGACGAGCAGATCCTGCCGGCTCATCAGAAACCCGTCAGCGGTGATAAGCAACGCTCGTGACTGGCGTTCGACCAGTGTGGAGAAAATGCCTTCTATTTCCTGATCCGTGCTAGCTCTCATTGTGACGATACTCAGCCCCAGAGCACTCGCGGCGGTTTGCAAATCTCTTAACTGGGGCTCCGAATTGGGATTGATCGGATTGATCAGCGCCGCAATCGATGTAACGTCGGGTACGAGTGCGTGTAACAGCTCCAGGTTCTTCGCTCCCAGCCTGGTGAACATGAACGCAACGCCCGTGACGTTGCCGGTCGGTCGATTGACGCTCGACACGAGACCCGACCCGATTGGGTCACTGCCGGTCAGGAAAACAATCGGGACCGTCTGGGTTGCAGCCTTCGCCGCCAACGCGGCAGGCAAAAAATCGGCGGCTATCACCGTCACCTGACGGCTGACCAAATCCGCCGCCAGCGCCGGCAGCCGATCGTATTGGCCGTCCGCCCAGCGGTCCTCGATAACAATACTGAGTCCCTCGCTAACCCCAGCTTCGACCAGTCCCTTTCGGAAGGCAGCCCTCGCTGCCTGCGGCGGCAACGATCCCTGGTGGAGAAAACCTATGACCAAGCGTGTCTGCTGAGCGTTTACGGCAAACGTCCACGCGGCCATCCCACCAAATACGGCAAGGAATTCGCGTCGCTTCATGTCCCGCTCCCAGGCATGGAGACAAGCTGTCGCTCGCGAAATACTAGCACATTGGAAGCGGGTGGCCATGAACTTCAGGCACCGATATCTCGGCGCCGCGCGCTCTCAGGCTATTCCGGCTCGGAGACCTGTTTCAAACGTCGCCGCTAGCGGACACGCAGTGGCGGTCCTTGCCTCAGCGCGGCACCACTGCGGTGGCTTCGATCTCGACCCTCGCCGCCTTTTCAACCAGGCGCACGACCTGAACCAGCGCCATCGCCGGATAATGCGCGCCGAAGATCTCACGATAGATCTGGCCCAGCGTCTTGAGGCTGGCCAGATATTCCTCCATATCGACGACATACCAGGTGAGACGAACGAGGTGTTCGGGCCGCGCGTCGCCCTCGGCGAGGATCGCTGAAATATTGCTCAGGGTCTGGCGGACCTGCTCGACAAAACCAACCGGCAAATGGCCCTGATGATCCCAGCCGATCACCCCGCCCGTCACCACAAGGCGGCCGTCGGCTGTCATGCCGTTGGCGTATCCCTTTGGCGCCGGCCAGCCGCTCGGTTGCAGGATCCGCGGGCCCGCAGGCGAGGTCTCGTCCTCCGTCATCGGCCGGACAGCGAGGGTGGGCCCCTTCGGCATGCTCACTGAAATTTCTCCTTCACACTTCATTCGGCGGCGACGCCCGACGACGCAGCACCCGCCTGCGCCATCTGCCGCAGGGCAAATCGCTTCAGCTTGCCGGTTTCGGTTTTCGGCAGTTGGGTGACGAATTCGATCGCGCGCGGATATTTATAAGGCGCGATCTCGCGCTTGACGTGCTCCTGCAGGTCGGTCGCGAGCGCAGCGTCGGCGGCGACGCCTGAAGCAACGACCACATAGGCCTTGACGATCATGCCACGCGCCTCGTCGGGCGCGCCGACGACGCCGCATTCGGCCACAGCCGGGTGCGTCAGCAGCGCCGCCTCGATCTCGGGGCCCGCGATGTTGTAGCCGGAAGAGACGATCATGTCGTCCGATCGCGCCACGAAGGAAAAGCGGCCCCTCTCGTCGCGGAAGAACGTATCGCCTGTCAGATTCCAGCCATCGCGCACATAGTTCGACTGCCGCGAATCCGCCAGATAACGGCAGCCGGTCGGTCCGCGAACCGCGAGCTTGCCCACGGCGCCCGGCGGCAACTCGTTCATGTCTGCGTCGACGATCTTTGCCTCGTAACCGGAGACCGGGCGTCCCGTGGTGCCGGCGGCGGCGCTGCCCAGGCGGTTCGTAATGAAGATATGCAGCAACTCCGTGCTGCCGATGCCGTCGAGGATCGTTTTACCGGTCTTGCGGGTCCAGCTTTCGAAAACCGGCGCCGGCAAGGTCTCGCCGGCCGAAACCGCAAGACGCAGCGACGACAGATCGGCGCCGTTGTCCATCGCCGTCATCATCGCGCGATATGCGGTCGGCGAGGTAAAGCAAATCGTGGCCTTGTAGGTTTCAATGATCTTGACCATCTCGGCGGGCGCCGCGTTTTCCAGAAGCGTCGCAGTGGCGCCGAACCGCAACGGAAAGATCGCTAGCCCGCCAAGTCCAAATGTGAAGGCAAGCGGTGGTGATCCCACGAAGACATCATCCGGCGTGACCTTGAGGACTTCCCTGGCATAACCATCCGCGATGATCAGGAGATCGCGGTGGAAATGCATGGTCGCTTTTGGTTCGCCCGTGGTGCCGGACGTAAATCCCAGTAACGCAACATCGTCCCGCCCGGTCTTGACCGCATCGAAGCGAACCGGCTTGCTCAACGCCACCCGATCGAGCTCGGCATCATGGTTTGACGTTCCGTCAAAGTTCACGACCTGCTGGAGGAACCGGCTGGTCTTGGCGCACGCGACCAGTTCGTCGGCGATGCGACTGTCCGTCAGCGCAAGGCCGATTTCGGCCTTGTCGACGATCTTGGCGAGTTCACCGGCACGAAGCATCGGCATGGTATTGACCACAACGGCGCCCGCTTTCGTTGCCGCAAGCCATGCCGCGACCAAAGCGGGATTATTGCCCGAGCGTATCAAAACGCGGTTGCCGGGCTTTACGCCGTAATTCTCTACCAAGGCGTGCGCGAGGCGGTTCGACCAGTCGGAGAGTTCCTTGTAGGTGCGCTGGCGACCATTACCGATGAGCGCGACCCGATCGCCGAGTCCCTTCTCGACGATCCGGTCGGTCAGTTCGACCGCGGCGTTGAGATACTCGGGATAACTGAATTCCGGCCGGTCGAGAAGCAAATCGGGCCACTGGTCCAGCGGCGGAAGATTGCGCCGCGTAAAATCATCGATGTGACCCGATGGGCCAAGCGACGGGCCAACGCTTGCAAATCCACCCGACATGTCCATCGTCCCTCGTCTTCGGGATCAAAGGTTTGAAGAGCAGCTCCAGGCCATCCGGGAGCGCCATCGCGCAAAACATTTTATACTTAAAGTAATTGGGCGCAATAGGCCAAATTCGCCCCTTCCCGCCCCTTTTTCGAATCTAGCGCCCCGCCAATTGCTTGAGGCGCAACACCATCGGCGAATTCGGATCGGCGAGCGGGGCAATCGCCGTGAAGTGGTTGGCGCCGGGAACCGTGCCGAACCGCGTCGCGACGCCGGCCTTGCCCCAGAGATCGACGATGGCTCGGCTCTGCCGGAAATACTCCGCGCTTTCGTTTTCCCCTACGACCGCGTCGAGGCTTCCCCGCACCGGCGCCTGCCAAAACAGCGGACTCACGGCGCGCGCGGCTGGCCGATCGAGACCCATCGCCTTGTTGATGGAGGTATCAACCAGCGGGCCCAGGTCGAACAGACCCGAAATCGCGTAACCGGCCGTCACGAGGCCTGCCGGCAACGAAGCGTCTAATGCGGGCCAGTCAGTCGCCAGCATGCAGGCCGCCAGATGCCCGCCCGCGGAATGGCCGCTGATGACCAGGGACTGTTCGAGCCGCGCCAGTTCCCGCGAGGCGACCCGCATCTGCCCGATGATCTGGTCGACGGTGACATTGGGACAAAGATCGTAGCTCGGAATGGCCACGCCGATGCCATGGGCATTCAGTCCGCGAGCAAGGTGGCTGAAGGATGAACCGTCCAGCGCCTGCCAATAGCCGCCATGGATGAAGACCACCATCGGGCCGTTGCCATCGCCTGGAAAAAAATCAATGACGTGTCGTGCCCCGGGGCCATAGGAAATGGAACGCGGGGCGTGCCGCGCGCGATAGGCGGCCGCATCCTTTACCCAACCCGCCATCAGCGCGGGATTCTCCGGAACCCGCGCCCGGTTGTTGTATTCGACCTCGTAGTCGATACCGGCCACGCGTGGTTACGCCCTTTTTTGCGAGGATTTCTGCGCGGAGGCCTTGGTCTTGGCCAACAGCCGCATCAACTCGCGGACATCCTTCGGCGAGAGGTCCGAAAATATGTCGGCGATCCAGGTCTCGTGCTCGGCGGCCATCTTGCGAAATTCGGCGCGGCCGGCCTTCGTCAGCCGTATCACCTGGACGCGTCGGTCGGTGTCCGATGTTCGCCGGTCCAGATGACCGGACTCGACGAGACGCTCGACCAGACCCGTGACATTGCCGTTGCTGACCATCATCCGCTTCGAGACATCGGACAGCGTCATGCCCTCAGGCGCCTTGTCGAGCTGCGCCATCAGATCGAAGCGCGGCAGTGTCACATCGAACCGCTCGCGCAGCCGGCTGCGTACCTCGCCCTCGATCAGGGTGGTGCAGGTCAGGAGCCGAAGCCACAGCCGAAGTTCGTTGCCGTGGTCCTCCGGGAGTTCGACGGCCTTGGTCTCGGAATCAAGGATCATGATGCAATCATACCTGCCTGACGGCTTCGGGCCGCGGCATAACCGGCATTGCGCGCCGGGGTGGCCTTCGACCTGTTATTTTGACCTTCAAATAATTCGGGGCTTGCCGCAAGTCAAAACGGCGGCCGGGGCGGCGTCCGCAGGCTCTTGGTCGAATTTCTTTAGGGTTCAAACAATTGGCGCGCCCCTTGCATGTTGCGATGTTGCCTGGCGTGTCGTGCCTTCGTGATGATTTCGGGTTTGCGGCTACTTTGCTTGCCGCGAGCGCCGTCATCAGAATAAGCTGCCTGAAGGTTAAGGGTTTCGTGTTGGCGGGTTTCGGCGGCAACGCGGCGGATCAGGGGAGAAGTCATGAAACGGCATTTGAAGTTGGCTGGCCTGGCGGCCCTGTTTGGGCTCATTGCCAATGCGGCGGTCGCGCAGGACAAGCTCAAGATCGGCGTGATCGTGACTTTGTCGGGTCCGCAGGCGGCGCTCGGCCAGCAGGTCCGCGACGGCTTCACGCTGGCGATCAAGGACCTCGGCGGCAGGATGGCCGGCCGCGATGTGGAGGTCGTGGCGGCTGACGACGAACTCAAACCGGACAGCGCCGTCACGAAAGTCAAAGGCCTGCTCGAACGCGACAAGGTCGATTTCGTCGTCGGGCCGATCTTCTCCAACATCCTTCAGGCGATCCACAAGCCGGTGACGGATACCAAGACCTTCCTGATCAGCCCGAACGCCGGCCCGTCGAGCTATGCCGGCAGGAACTGCAGCCCGTTCTTCTATGTAACCTCCTACCAGAACGACCAGGTGCACGAGGTTCTCGGCAAGGTGGCCCAGGATCGCGGCTACAAGCGCGTCTACGTCATGGTCCCGAACTACCAGGCCGGCAAGGATTCCGCCGCCGGCTTCAAGCTCGACTACAAGGGAGAAATCGTCGAGGAGAGCTACGTGCCGCTGGGCACGCTGGATTTTCAGGTCGAGCTTTCCAAGATCGCATCGCTGAAGCCCGACGCGGTTTTCACCTTCATGCCGGGGGGCATGGGTGTCAGCCTGGTGAAGCAATTCAGGCAGGCCGGCCTTGCCGATCAGATTCCGGTGCTCTCGGCGTTCACCGTCGATGAATCAACGCTGCCGGCGCAGCAGGATGCGGCGATCGGCATGTTCGGCGGCGCGGACTGGGCGCCCAATCTCGACAATTCGCAAAGCAAGAAATTCGTCAGCGCATATGAAGCTGCCTACAACTCCGTGCCCGGCACCTATGCCATGCAAGGCTATGACGCGGCGATGCTGATCGACAGCGCGGTCAAGGCGGTCAAGGGCGACCTCAGCAACAAGGAAGCGGTGACGGCGGCATTGAAGAAGGCGGACTTCACCTCGCTGCGCGGCGGCTTCAAATTCAACGTTAACGGCTATCCTATCCAGGACTTTTATTTGACCAAGGTCGCCAAACGCCCTGACGGCAAATTCCAGACCGAGATCGTGCAGAAGGTCTTCGCGAATTATGGCGACCGTTACGCCAAGGATTGCGCGCAAGGCAACTGAACAAACCAGGGCGTCTTCGAGCGAAGGGGCTACCGCTCCGCGTGAAGAAAACGCGTCCAGATAGCGAAAGGGAGAAATCAGCCGATGAAGAGCGAGATAACCGGCATCACCCGGGCCAATGAGGGCATGCAGGGAATTTCCTGGAATATTCTCGGCCAGACCTATGTGCCGAAGAACTGCACCGACCATTGCTTTTCGTGGCACGCGACGCTGCCGCCCGGCACCTTTGTGCCGCCGCATATCCATCCCGACCAGGACGAATATCTCTATATGCTGGAAGGCAAGCTCGACTTCATGCTGGCGGGCGCGGACGCCCAGGCGACGCCGGGTGACCTGATCCGCCTCGGCAGGGGTGTCCCCCACGGCATTTTCAACAAGTCCGACCAGACCGCGAAAGTGCTGTTCTGGGTTTCGCCGAGCCAAAAGCTGTACGACCTGTTCTGGGGCCTTCACAACATGAAGGAGCAGAAGCCCGAGGACGTCGTGGCGATGGCCGCGGAATACAACATCCACTTCCTGCCGCCCCCTCCGGGGGCGTGAGTGCGGCACAACTCAGCTGGCGTCCTCATGGTGAGGAGACGCTCTTGCGCCGTCTCGAACCATGAGGCCCAGATGCCGCGACCCTTCGAGGCGCGCAGGGTGAGGTCTGTGCAAGAATCGGTTAAGCCCGTACCGCCGCCAGTCCCGGCACCGCCGCAAAGCCGGCCTTGTGGGCATAGCCGCGCACGATGGCTTCACGCTGGCCATAGCTCAGCACCTTGTCGATATCGGTGAAGCCGTCCGGGGCGAGCTGCTCGACGGCGTCGATCACGCCTTCCGGGCCGCCGCGGCGGTTGGAGCGCACGATCTCCGCCGTCATTGGCAGCCGCTTCTGCTCATAGGCAATCAGCGCCTGGCGCGGATGTTCGGAACACGCCAGCAGGTCCGCCAGACAGCGCGCATCGAGAATGGCCTGCGAGGCGCCGTTCGATCCGACCGGATACATCGGATGCGCGGCGTCACCGAGCAGCGTGACGCGGCCGATCGACCAATAGGGCAAGGGATCGCGGTCGCAGGTCGGATATTCGTAGAATTCAGGCGTCGCCGAAATCAGGTTCGGCACGTCGACATGGGGCACCGAGAACCGCGCGACGTGCGGCATCAACTCCTCGCGCTTGCCCGGCCGCGACCAGTCCTCGCGGCGCGGCGGCGGCGTATTGCCGTCGCCGATTTTCACCAGCACCGCCCAGTTGGTCAGACGGCTGGCCGGGCTCGAGCCTTGCGCGATCGGATAGACCACGACTTTGGCATTGAGACCGCCGGCGACGATCATCGAACGGCCGGTCAGAAACACCGGCCAGTCGCGCGCGCCGCGCCAGAGCATCAGCCCGTTCCAGCACGGCGGGCCCTCCTCCGGAAACAGCGTCTCCCGCACCCGCGAATGAATGCCGTCGGCGCCGATCAGGACATCGCCGCGCACGGTCTTGATGTGGCTGCCCGCGCGATCGAAGAAATAGGCGGTCACGCCGCCTTCGTCCTGGGCGAAAGCACCCAGCCCGCAGCCGGTGTGGATGGCGTCCTTCCCCAGCCGCTCCTCGACGGCGTGGTGGATCACGCTTTGCAGCCGCCCGCGATGGATCGAGAATTGCGGCACGTCGTGGCCGGCATCGACGCCTCGGGCGTCGCGCCAGACTTCCTGGCCATGGCGATTGAGGTAATAGAGCACATCGGTGCGGATCGCGATGTCGTCGAGCTTTTGCAACAAGCCAAGGCCGGCGAGTTCGCGGATCGCATGCGGCAGCGTATTGATGCCGACGCCGAGCTCGCGGATCGTATCGGCTTGCTCGAACAATTCGCAACCGATGCCGCGGGCACGTAACATGAGCGCCGTGGTAAGGCCGCCAATACCGCCACCGACGATAATCGCCTTCATCGCTCTACTCCACTCGCACCAGGACGGCTTGCGACGGCCCGTAACGTCGCATGGCGCCTTACTCGGCCGCAAGCGGCTTTGTGGCCTCCGCCTTCAGCTCGGCCCGGGTCTTCGGCTTAGCCTTAATTTTCAGGTCCTCGAAATCCTGCCGGTCGCGAACGCTGTTGCGGAAAATCTGCTCCTTGCCCGGCAGATATTGCGGCGGACAGTAGACCCCCTCGGCGCCGTACCAGGCCGCGGCTTTCAGCGTGAACGCGGGATCAACCAAATGTGGGCGGCCGAGGGCCACCAGGTCGGCCCGGCCGGCGGCCAGGATGGTATTGACCTGATCTGATGTCGTGATGTTGCCGACGCACATGGTCGCGACACGGGCCTCGTTGCGGACCTGGTCGGAGAACGGCGTCTGGAACATGCGGCCATAGATCGGCCGTGAATCGCGCACCGTCTGCCCTGTGGAGACATCCACGAGATCGACGCCGGCTTCCGCAAAGGCCCGCGCCATGTGCACCGCTTCGTCGCCGGTGACGCCTCCATCGGCCCAGTCGGTGGCGGAGATACGCACCGACATCGGCTTGTGCGCCGGCCACGCCGCACGCAGCGCCTCGAAGATTTCCAGGGGATAGCGCAGGCGACCCTCAAGCGAACCACCATAGGCGTCGGTGCGCTGGTTGGTCAGCGGCGAGATGAAGCTGGCCAAGAGATAGCCGTGGGCGCAGTGCAGCTCCAGCATGTCGAAGCCGCAAGCCTCACCCCGCAAGGCCGCGGCTACGAACTCGGCCTTGACCGCATCCATCGCGGCGCCGTCCATCTCGCGCGGCACCTGGCTGTCCGGGAAATAGGGGATTGGCGAGGCCGACATGACATCCCAGCCGCCTTGCTCCAGCGGACGGTCCATGCCGTCCCACATCAGTTTGGTGGCTCCCTTGCGGCCGGCGTGTCCAAGCTGCAGGCAGATCTTCGCCGCCGAATTGGCATGGACGAAATCGACGATGCGCCGCCAGGCCGCTTCCTGCTCGTCGTTCCAGAGGCCCGTGCAACCGGGCGTGATGCGCGCGTCACGCCCGACACAGGTCATCTCGGTAAAAATCAAGCCGGCGCCGCCGAGGGCGCGCGATCCGTAATGCACGAAGTGGAAATCGCCGGGCACGCCTTCCTTCGCCGAATACATGCACATCGGCGACACCACCGCGCGGTTTGCGACCGTCATCTCGCGCAGCCGCAACGGCTGGAACATCGGCGCCAGCGGTTTTTCGACATTGACGTCGAAACCCTTGGCGCGAACCTGCTGCGCGAACGCCTTGTCGACCTCGCTGACAAAATCCGGCGCCCGCAACATCAGATTGTCATAGGTGATCGCCTTGGCCCGCGTCATGACGCCGAAGGCGAACTGGACCGGATCGAAATCCCAGAAGCGATCGACGTGCTCGAACCAGACCAGCGACACGTCGGCGGCGTGCTGCGTCTTCTCGACTTCCTCGCGACGTCCCTGCTCGTATTGCTGTAACGCGGCCTCGACGTTGGGCGCGCGATGCATGGCGTCCGCCAATGCAATCGCGTCTTCCATCGCAAGCTTGGTGCCGGAGCCGATCGAGAAATGCGCGGTTGCCTTGGCATCGCCAAGCAACACCATGTTGTCCTTGACCCAGCGCCTGCTGCGGATCATCGGAAAATTCCGCCACATCGAGCGGTTGATCAGGAGCTGATGGCCGCCGAGGAACCAGCCGAAGATTTCCGCCATTCGATCGGCCGATTGCTTCTCGCTGAGGCCGGCAAGCCCTGCGCGCTTGAAGGTCTCGGGATCGGTTTCGAAAATCCAGGTCGAACGCCCCACCTCATATTGATAGGCATGTGCGATGAAAGGACCCCACTCGGTCTCCTGAAAAATAAAGGTGAACGCGTCGAGCGGCCGGGTCGAGCCCATCCAGGTGAACATGTTGGAGCGCAGATCGACCTCGGGCTGGAAATGCCCGATAAATTTTTCCCGGAAGCGGCTGTTGATGCCATCGGCCAGCACCACCAGATCGGTATCGGCAAAGCGGGTCTCATCCCCGATATCGGTCTCGAATATCAGGGCGACGCCAAGTTCACGCGCCCGCTCCTGCAGGATCAGGAGCAGCCTGCGGCGCGAGCAGCCGCAAAAGCCGTTGCCACCGACCCGGTGCACCGTGCCGCGGAAGTGCACAGCGATATCATCCCAGTAGGCAAATTCCTGGGTGATGCGGCGATAGCTCGGGGGATCGTATTTCTCGAAATTGTCGAGGGTGGCGTCGGAGAACACCACGCCGAACCCAAAGGTGTCGTCGGCGCGGTTGCGCTCATATACGGTGATCTCGGCCTCCGGCCGCTGCTTTTTAAGCAGGATCGCCGAATAAAGACCGGCCGGTCCACCACCGATGATCGCGATCTTCATGGAAGCCTCCGGCATTTTGACCTGCCTAAATTATTTTAAACCTAAAACAATTCGTCGGCAAGCCATATCGAACCAGGCGGCTTGCATCGCGGCCCGGTGGTTCGAGACGGCGCTGTCGCGCCTCCTCACCATGAGGGGCTCGATCGAGCGGACCTCCGCGGCCACCGCCCGCATCCTGAGGAGCCGCGCCATTGCTCGGCGCCTCGAAGGATGACCACAATCTCATACCTTGAGAGACGCGCCAAGAAGCGGGACCATCACAACCCGCCTCAATTGCCTTGAAACGCCGGCTTGACCTTGTTCGAAAACGCCTCGAAGGCGCGGGCGAAATCCGCCGTCGTCATGCACAGCGCCTGTGCGATCGCTTCGGCCTCGATCGCCTCCTCCACCGACATCGCCCATTCCATCGCCAGCATCCGCTTGGTCATGGTGTTGGCGAAAGTCGGGCCCTCCGTGATCTGCTTAGCAAGGGCTTGCGCCTGCAACAACACATGCTCCGGGGTGACGATACGGCTGAAGAACCCCCAGCGCTCGCCCTCCTCCGCGGTCATGAAGCGGCCGGTATAAAGCAACTCCGAGGCCCGCGATTGGCCGATGATGCGCGGCAGGATCGCACACGCGCCCATGTCGCAGCCGGCCAATCCCACCTTGTTGAACAGGAATGCGACCTTGGCGCCGGTCGCGGCGAGCCGCATGTCGGACGCCATCGCGATGATCGCGCCGGCGCCGGCGCAGATGCCCTCGACCGCCGCAATGATCGGCTGCGGGCAGGCCCGCATCGCCTTGACGAGATCGCCGGTCATGCGGGTAAAGGCGGTGAGGCCCTTGGTATCCATCTTCACCAGCGGGCCGATGATCTCGAACACATCGCCGCCGGATGAAAAATTTCCTCCGGCGCCCGAAACCACCACGGTCTTCACCTCGTCATCCATGGCGCAGGCGCGGAAAAAATCCGTCAGTTCCCGGTAGCTCTCGAAGGTCAGCGGATTTTTTCGCTCGGGACGGTTCAGCGTCACCGTCGCCACGCCGGCATCCACTTTCAGGAGGAAATGACGGGGTGAATACTGCGCCAATGGCAGGGTAACGGGATTGGCTGATGATGTGCTCATGGGATCTCCCTTGCGATTATTTGCGTCGTCATTGCGAGGAACGAAGCGACGAAGCAATCCATGCCTGGTTGTTGAACTATGGGTTGCTTCGCGGAGCTTGTCATCGGGCGCGCATTCGCGCGACCCGTTGGCTCGCAATGACGCTTCTAAACTGACGCGCCTTCCGCGCCTCAAATCTCTCCACCGGCCACCGCGATCGCCTGCCCCGTGATCGCGCCGGCGCCCTCCCCGCACAGCCACAACACCGCGTCGGCGACTTCCGCTGGCCTTACGAGGCGCCCTTGCGGATTATGTTTGGCGAGTTCGGCCACCGCCTGCGCGTGGCTGCGGCCGGTCTTCTTCATGATGTTGTCGATGCTGCCGGCGACGAGATCGGTATCGGTGAAGCCGGGGCACACCGCATTCACGGTCACATGCGTCGTTGCAAGCTCCAGCGCCAGCGAACGCACCAGGCCGACCACCGCGTGCTTGGCGGCGCTATAGGCGCTGACATAGGCATATCCTTTCAACCCGGCGGTCGAGGCGATGGCGACAATGCGGCCGTATCGGCGGTCGCGCATCGAGGGCAGCACGGCCTGGATGGTGTGGACCACGCCCATAAGGTTGACGTCCATCATTCGCTTGAACAGCGCCGCATCGGACTTTCCGAAGGGCGCGGATTCCGCAGCACCTGCGTTGGCGATCAGGATGTCGATCGGCTGACGCCGTAAGCTTTCCGCGATTGCAGCGTCAACGGCGGCCTGATCGGCGATATCGGCCACCACGCTAAAATGGGCCGCACCTGTGGCGACCGCCTCGTCAAGCGTTGCGCGTTGGCGGCCGAGCACCGTGACGGTCGCTCCGGCCTGCGTCAGCGCGGAGGCGATCTCCCGGCCAATGCCTCGCCCGCCTCCGGTGACGAGCGCATGCAGGGAATGCGGCAGTCCGGGCATGCGCAGCCTCTCCCCGAATGAATTCACCGACTCTGCGTATATTTTAGACTTCAAGCTTTTGCAAACAAATCAGCGCCCGAGCGGCGCGAAAGCATCAGCCGTGCTTGACAGACGAGGCGCCGCAGGTAGCGTCCGGTCTACAAAAGGGAGGACGGGTATCATGGCAGCGCTTGAAAAAGGCATCACGCGGAACGGAACGGGATATTCCGGCAAGACCTGGAATATCCTCGGACAGGTTTACTTCCCGAAGGCGGTGACTGACTCCACCTTTGCGTTCGAGACCAACAGCGATCCGGGCCAGTTTGTCCCGGTCCATATCCACCCCACCCAGGACGAATTCATCCTGGTCCAGGATGGCATGCTGGACCTGAAGCTGGACGGCGTCTGGGTGCAGGCCAAGGCCGGCGATTTGGTACGGCTGCCGCGCGGCATACCCCACGGCTATTTCAACAAGTCGGACAAGCCGGCGCGCGCACTGTTCTGGGTGTCGCCGACGCAGAAGCTCGAAGCGCTGTTCAATCGGCTTCACAATCTGTCGGATGTCGCCGAAATCGTCCGCATCTCGGCCGAGCATGAAGTGAATTTTCTGCCGGAAGAAGCCAACGCTTAGGCGTTCGGGATTCCAGGTCTGGTTCTTCTGTCGTGCCGGCTTGTGTCCGCAGGCACGCACGAACTTCCTATGCCTCCAGTCACCACCGGCACAATCCATTTCGCCGAATTCGAACAAGGGGGATTTTCCATGGTCAAGCAAAAGAATGTTTGCGTAATCGGCGCAGGCGTCGCCGGCCTTACCACGGCAAAGACATTCACCGCTCGCGGACACAAGGTGACCATCCTTGAACACAGCGGCGATCTCGGCGGCGTGTGGGAGCCGGCGCGATCCTATCCCGACGTTCAAACCCAAAGTCCCAAGGATCTCTATCGATATACCGACAAGCCGATGCCGGACTCCTATCCGGAATGGCCGAAAGGGCCGCAGGTTCATGCCTATCTGGCCGAATATGCCAGGGAACACGGCCTGATGTCGAAGATGCGCTTCAACTCTTCCGTCGTCGGCATGGCGCCCCGTTCCGGTTTACCGGGCTGGGTAGTTGAGATCCGGACACCGGATGGCAGTGTCACGCGCGAGGAATTCGACTTCGTCGCCGTCTGCACCGGCCAGTTCAACGAGCCCCAGACCCTCAGCCACCCCGGTGCAGAAGCTTTCAAGACAGCGGGCGGCAAGATCCTGCATTCCGCAGAACACACCGACGCTTCCATCGTCAGGGGAAAGAGGGTTGTCGTCCTCGGCGGCTCGAAATCCGCAACCGATATCGCAGTCAATTCCGTCGACGCAGGTGCGAGCGAGGTCACGCTGGTCTATCGCGAGCCGGTCTGGCGGATTCCCTACTTCATCGGCGGGCTCGTCAATTTCAAACGGATTCTCTACATCCGCGCCCAGGAGGAAATGTTCCGCAGTTGGGGCATCGGGGCGGTATCGCGCGCGGCCCATGCGATCGCTAAGCCGGTTGTTTGGGCGAACTGGCGGGCGCTCGAAAGCCTTCTCAAATTGCAGTTCAAGCTGAAGAAGTGCGGAATGGTACCGGAGCAGCGGATCGAAGACGGGATCAATTGCTCGGTCCCGATCGCAACGCCAGAGTTCTTTCCGATGGTGGCCGACGGCCGGATCAAAGCCATCCGTGGCACATTCGAGCGTTACGACGGCGGGACGATCGTGATGAGCGGCGCCGAGCGGGTTGCGGCCGATGTCGTGATACTCGCGATTGGTTTCAAGCTTGGCGTTCCGTTTCTCCCCGAGGCCTACCGGAACAAACTTGTCGAGCCTGACGGTCAATACCGGCTGTACCGCGTGATCGCCAATCCTGATCTCCCTGACATGGGTTTCGTGGGCTTCAATTCGAGCTTCTGCACGGTGCTTTGCGCCGAAATGGCGGCGAACTGGCTGGTGCGCTATTGCGACGGTCAATTGGCGAGGCAGCCAACCGCAGCCGAGATGTACAAAAATATCGATATGATGCTGCACTTCAAACGCGTCGAGCGACCGGCCGCCGGCGTCTACGGCGGACTATGCGTCGCGCCTTACCATTTCAAACATTTCGACGAATTGCTCGCCGACATGGGGGCGACGATACGCCGGCGTAACCCATTGACTGAGAAATTCACGCCGCCCGATGCCGACGCCTATGGACGCTTCCTGGCCTCAGCTCCGGATTACAGGGTTGAGCCGGCGTGACCGAGGCGGGCCGCATGCCCCTGGGACAAGGAGCTGTTCAGCGCGGCGCGCTCTGGGTCACGGCGGCAAGGCTCGAGGACGACCAGCGCCATTCGTCGGAGGCAAGCTTGCCCGCAACCATGATCAGCGTTGCCGCCAGCAACAGCCGTAATGCCGTTTCCGGAACGCGCGATGCGCAGTAGCTGCCGATGACAATTCCCGGCACGGAGCCGATCAGCAACACACCCATGAGTTGCCAGTCGGTCGCGCCCATCGCCCAATGTCCGATTCCGGCAATCAGCGTCAGCGGCACTGCGTGCGCGATGTCGGAACCGACGATACGCGACATCGGCAACTGCGGATAAAGCAGCAGGAGAGCGGTGACGCCGACCGCGCCAGCGCCCACCGATGAAATCGAGACCAGCACGCCGAGCCCGGCGCCGACCAGGACCGTCGCCCGCGCGATCGTGGTGGCGTCGTGCCGTTCCAGTCGCCACCGCAGCGTCTCAAGCACCGCCTTGCGGAAGATCAGCGACATGGCCGTGAGTAACAACGCAAAGCACAGCACGGAATTGACCAGGCCGCGCGCGGTTTCGGCGCCAAGATCAAGTTTCCACAGAACAAGCAAGGTGAGGATGCTGGCTGGAATGCTGCCGCTGGCAAGCCGGATCACCGCAGGCCAATGGATGTTCCGCGCCCACCCGTGCACGACGCCGCCGCCAGCTTTGGTCGCAGCCGCGTAGAGCAGATCGGTGCCGACCGCCGTCGCCGGGTGCACGCCGAACAGCAGGATCAGCAAGGGCGTCATCAGCGAGCCGCCGCCGACGCCTGTCATGCCGACAAGCAAGCCGACGCTGAAGCCCGAAGCAACGTAAAGGGGATCGATTGGGGACATTCAAACAGCCTCAGCGTCTACGCACGATCGCGCGATCAAGACGTAGCCGGCTGGCGGACATCGCTAGGCTTCCTTCGGCGGACTGGCGCGAGTGCAGCACACGCCGGCCCCTGACCATCAACGGTTATCAGGTAGGATCATATTCCCCATTGCGGCAATAGCATGGGCAAAAAAAGAATATCCTTCCGTCGATGGGAGTTTGGTGGAGATTTTTGCCTTTGCGCCGCGATACCGGGAAACCCGAGCCCTCCACCCCGCTATCTAGTTCCCGCCAATGGCCTTTTCACCGCGATTCGTGGTCGGGGAATACCGCCGCTGCCCAAGCGACTAAGAAAGCGCGCGAGGTCGGGTTCGTCCCGCGGCGGCCCGATACACTACATGGCCCTTCATCGCCGAATGATATCGCATTCGGTCATGTCGGCGCCGTATTCGCTCAAATTTGCTTCAGCGCCGTCAAGATAATTTGCGGAGTCAACGGAATCTCGGTGATGGTCGCGCCGAATGGCTTGAGCGCATCGTTCACCGCATTCGCGACCGCCGCCGCCGCGCCCGCTGTTCCGGCCTCGCCGGCACCCTTGGCGCCGAGCTCGGTCTCCGCGGTCGGCGACGCCACGTGGCCAACGTCGATGTCGGGCATCTCACCCGACATCGGAACCAGATAGTCCGCCATGTTGGCGTTGGTGAGCTGGCCGCGCTCATCATAGATGCACTTCTCGAACAGCGCGGCTCCGAGACCCTGCACCACGCCGCCGCGGATTTGTTCGTCGACCAGTTGTGGATTGATGAGGGTCCCGCAATCCTCGACCACCCAGTGCCTGAGCAATTTGACGAAGCCGGTGTCGGTATCGACTTCAAGCCACGAGGCCTGGACGCCGTTGGTGAAGGCAAACGGGTATTCGCGGGGTACGAAGTGGCGCGTCGCCATCAGCTCAGGCTGAATGCCCGGCGGCAGGGTGTCCGGGCGGAAATAGACGATCCTGGCAAGCTCGCGCAGTTCAATACGCGGCGCTCCGTCGCTCGCGTTCACGATCGCATTGTCGGCGATGTCGAGCACAGTGGGAGAGGATTGCAGGATGGCGGCTGCGACATCGAGGATGTTCTCGCGCAAGATCTTGGCGGCCTGAAGCGCGGCCTCCCCGCCGATGCCGGCGCCACGCGAGGCCCAGGTGCCGCCGCCATACGGCGTATGATCGGTATCGCCAAGGATGACGCGCACGCGCGCCATCGAAACTCCCAGCACGCTGCCGACAATTTGTGCGGTGAGCGATTCCGAACCTTGCCCCTGTTCGGTGATGCTGGTCTGGCATATCACCGAGCCTTGAGCGTCAAGCCGTACGGCGACCCCGTCCTGCGATGAAATCTTCGCGCCGCCGACACCATAGAATGCTGCACTGGGATTGGTGACCTCGATGAAACTGGCGATGCCGATGCCGCGATGAATGTTCTTGCTTCGCAGCGCCGCCTGCTCGGCGCGCAACGCGTCGTAATTCATCATCGCCATCAACTTGTTCATTGCGGCGTGATGCGACAACAGCTCGAAACGCAAGCCGGATGGCGACGCGCAGGGGTAAGCGTCATCGGCAATGAGATTGCGGCGGCGGATCGCAACAGGATCCATCCCGATCTTCGACGCGGCCAGGTCGACCAGACCTTCGGTCACTGAGCAGGCGATGGGGTGGCCGACCGCGCGATATTGGCACATCACATTCTTGTTCTGGAACACGACGCGCGCGCGGGCGCGATAATTCTTCGTGACATAGGGCCCACCGACCAGATTGACGACCTGGTTGGCTTCGATGGCGCTTGTGCGAGGGTACATCGAATAGGGACCGATGCCCGTGAGATCGTCGATCTCGAACGCCATGATGGTGCCGTCGCGCTTGACGCCGATCCGCCCCTTGCAGCGGTGGTCGCGGGCATGGATATCGGTATTGAAGCTCTCGACCCTGTCGGCCACAAATTTTATCGGCCGCCGCAGCAGCTTTGCCAGCGCATAGGTGGCCATTTCGTCGGCGTAGATGTGAACCTTGATGCCGAAGGAGCCGCCGACATCCTTGCAGACCACGCGAACCTGCGATTCCTCAAGACCGAGATGAAGGGCTGCGATGTTCTGCACCATGTGTGGCGCCTGTGTGCCCTGGTAGATCGTCAGCCGCGCTTCGGCGGCGTTCCAGTCCGCCACCACCGCGCGCGGCTCCAGCGTCACGCCGGTGTGCCGTCCAAAGACGAAGTTCGCTTCCACGATTTCGTCGGACCCGGCAAAGGCCGCATCCACGGTGCCTGCGTCGAGGGTGCGCTCAAAGGCGAGGTTGTCACCGAGCAAGGGATGGATGACCGGCATCTCGGGATCAAGCGCGGTGCGCATGTCCGTCACCGGCTCCAATTCCCTGTATTTGACGACGACGTGTTCGGCAGCGTCTTCAGCGACGGCGCGGTTGGTCGCGACGACGGCGGCGACCGCCTCGCCCTGCCAGCGGACGCGCCCAATCGCGATCGCGTGCTGCGGTGCGGACTTAAGTCCCTTCAGATGCGACAGCACGCCGACCCATGGCGTGATGACGGCGGCGAGCTCTTCACCGGTCACGATTGCGGTGACGCCGGGCATGCGCTTGGCCGCGCTGGCGTCGATTTCGACAATTTCTGCATGGGCATGCGGTGAACGAACGAACACCACATGCGCCATCCGCGGCAGTTCCATGTCGCTGACATACAACCCGCGCCCCTGCATCAACCGCTCGAGATTCGGCCGCGGAACGACCTTGCCGATGTATGAATTCGGCCGGTCGAGCACCGAGAGCGTTTCCGGCTTTGCGGGCGATGACGTCATGGCTAGCGCCCCCTTCGTGCCCGCGCGGTGGTCTCGACCGCATCGATAATGGCCTGGTAGCCGGTGCAGCGGCAGTAATTGCCGGAAAGATGTTCGCGGATTCGTTCCCGGTCGGGTTCTTGCTCCTGGATCAGCAAATCCTGCGCGGCGATCAGCATTCCCGGCGTGCAAAAGCCGCATTGCAAGGCATTACGATCGCGAAAGGCGGCCTGCAGATCGGCGATCTCGCCGCTGTCGGATAGTCCCTCGATGGTTTCGACCAAAGCGCAATGGGTCTGCACCGCCAGCATCAGGCAGGAACGAACGATCTGCCCGTTCACGCGCACCGTACATGCGCCGCACACCCCGTGCTCGCAACCGACATGGGTGCCCGTCAGCTTCAAATGCTCCCGCAGGAAGTCCGCCAGATTGAGGCGCGGAAGCACCTGCGCGTCGACGCGCTCGCCATTGACATGAAGCGAGATCGGCAGCGGCGCTGTCACGGAGATCCCCCACTCAGGTCGGGACGGTCGAGAAGCGCGGACACGCACCGCCGCAACAACACCTTCGCCAGATGCCGGCGCATCGAGCTGCTGGCCTGCTGATCTTCGGGTGCATCGAGCTCTTCGCTCAGCGCCTTCGATGCTTCCGACAGCAACGCCGGTGTGATCGCCGTCTTGGTGAGCCGGTCCGCGGCCTTGGCAAGCTGTGGCCGATCGCCAACAGAAAAGTAAGCAGGCCGAAAATCGGTCAGCTGGCCATTTTCAACGATTGCCTGGGTTGCGAGGCCAATGATGGCGTAATCGCCGTGACGGCGGGCGAATTCGCAGAAAAAGTGCGCGGAATTTTTCGCTGCGACCGGTAGCTCAATAGCAACCAGCAGTTCCTGCGGCGACAAGGCCGTCTCATAAATCCCGATGAAAAAATCCTTTGCCGGAATTAGACGTTCACCGGCAGGTCCGTGGGCGATGATGGATGCATTCAGCGCGACCATGCAGGCCGGGAGTTCCGAGGCGGGATCGGCGTGCGCAAGGCTGCCGCCAATCGTGCCCCGGTTGCGGATCGCCGGATGCGCAACATGGGCCACGGCGTCGGTCAGCAGAGGCGCGTGAGCTGCGATGTCGCTGGATTTGAGGAGATCGACGTGGCGGGTAAGCGCGCCGATCGTGAGCGTATTGGTTCTAACCGTGATGCCGCGCAGCTCGGTGAGATCGCCGATGTCGACGATTAGTTCCGGAGCGACCAGGCGGAGATTCATCGCCGGCATCAGGCTCTGGCCGCCCGACAGCACTTTCGCCCGCTCGCCGTTTGCAACCAGCAACTCGATCGCGTTCCCAACGCTGGTTGCACGGGCGTAACTGAAAGCCGAGGCCTTCATTGATGTGACCTCCGCGGCCCGATCCTGCCATATTTTTTGCGATTAGACGGCGGTGCCTGCCAAAGGTCAAGTTTGTTTATCGAACGATTATTTCTGATGACTCGACTTTCGGATTGGTCATAATGGAGTGAAGCGCGCACCCTTCGAACGCAACAAATCAGCTCCGGGAGGAGCAGGCGATGAATCTGGGCTTCTTCACCATGCCGATCCATCCTCTCGAGAAGGATTGGCGGCTCTCGCTATGGGAAGATCGCGAAGCTTTTGTGCTGGCCGACGAACTTGGCTTCAACGAGGCCTATGTCGGCGAGCATGTCACCGACAGGGCCGAGAACATCACCTCCTGCATCGCCTTCCTTGCCTGGATCGCGGCCGCGACCAAAAAAATCAAGCTCGGCACCGGCACCATCAACATGCCGAATACCCATCCGGCCACCATCGCGGCCAGCATGGCAATGCTCGATCACATGCTCGACGGGCGCCTGATTTTCGGCATCAGCCCCGGCGGGCTTTTGTCGGATGCCGAATTGTTCGGCAATCTCGACGCCAATCGCAACGAGATGTTTCTCGAATCGATCAATCAGGTCCTCGACATCTGGGCCGGCGAGCCGCCGTATAATTTCAAGGGCAAATACTGGAACATCTCGACCGAACGGACGCTGATCGAGGACATCGGGCAAGGCTTCATCGCGAAACCGCTGCAGCGGCCGCATCCGCCGATCGTGGTCACCGCGGTGGCGCCGTTCTCAAAGGGCGTCACCGAGGCCGCGATACGCGGCTGGGACCCGATTTCGGCGAACTTCCTGATGCCGGCCTGGGTGAAAAGCCATTGGCCGAAATATGTCGAGGGCTGCGAGCGCGGCGGCCGCCCCGCGGATCCCGCGAACTGGCGCGTCGCCAAGAGCGTGTTTGTCGCAAAGGACGCGGCGACGGCAAAAGCCTACGCGACCGATCCGAACGGCCCTTACGTCTATTACTATCGCTCGCTGTTCACCAAGTTGAAGAGAAACGGCCGCATTGAGCTGTTCAAGACCCGCCGCGATCAACCCGACGATGAAGTGACGCTTGAGATGATCTGCGACAAGCTGATCATCCATGGAACCCCCGACAGCGTCGCCGATCAATTGCTGGCCTTCCAGGAAGAGGTCGGTACGTTCGGCACCCTGCTATATGCCGGCAAGGACTGGACCGACCGCGAACTCGGACGGCAGTCCATGATCCTGATGGCTGAAAAGGTCATGCCACGGGTAAACGCCGGCAACTCGAAGCAGTCCAACGCTGCGGAATAGCGATGGCGTGGCGTCGATGACCGCGAGCGAAATCCGCGACTATCGCGCCGAAATGTCGAAGTCACCATGATCGGAAGCCGCGCATGATCAATGCCGCCGTCGTCGGGCTGGGCTGGTGGGGACAAAACATCCTCAGGAATCTGCTCAATAGCCCCGTCATCAAGCCTGTGCTGGGCGTCGATCCCCTGGAGTCGGCTCGCGCCTCGGCCGCAGCACTCGGCGTCGAGACCGCACCGCGGTTTGAAGATGCATTGGCCAAGCCTGCGATCAACGCCGTCATTCTCTGCACGCCCCAGGAGCGGCACGCCGAACAGATCGTCGCGGCGGCGCAATCCGGACGCCATGTCTTCTGCGAAAAGCCGCTGTGCACGACCGCTGCGGATGCGGAAACGGCACTTGCCGCCGTGCGTAAGGCGGGCGTCCAATTGGGTATCGGCCACGAACGCCGGTTCGAACCGGCCGTAATCGAAATGCGACAGCGGTTTGCCGCCGGTGAACTCGGCAATCCGCTGCTGCTGGAAGGAAATTTCAGCCAGGATCTGTTTTTGAAATTGCCTCCCGACAACTGGCGACTGTCGAGGACGGTCAATCCGGCCGGTCCTCTTTCGGCCACCGGCATTCACATGGTCGATCTTTCGATCGCGTTTCTGGGGCGGCCGACCAGCGTGTGGGCGCGGCTGGCGCAACTGGGCAGCCATTTCGAGAACGGCGATACGATGTCGATCACGCTCGCCTTTGAGAGCGGCACCACCGCCATACTGGGGGCGGTGCTGGCGACGCCCTTCATGGGGCGGTTGGCGCTATTGGGGTCAAAAGGCTGGATGGAAATTCGCGACCGTAGCCATCCGCAAAATTCAACCGGGTGGGACGCGACCCGTGTGCTCCGGGATGAAACGCCTGTGAGCGCTTTTTACCCACCGCATCCGGCGGTGCGGGATAACCTCGAAGCCTTTGGCCGGGCCGCGCTCGGAGAGGCGCCCTACCCGGTCACGCCGGATGAGATGCTGGCAAACGTCCGCAGCTTCGAGGCGATCCAGCGGTCGGTCAAAAGCGGAGGCATCGAGAAGATCTGAGGCAGGTTAGAGCGTTTGTTCTGATACGCGCTTCGCTCGAAAACGCTCTACACGACCGCCTTCACCGGAGGATGACCGACGCCATCAGCGGTTCCAAAGACCCGCTCGAAGCCGGCAAGAAAAGCATCCAGCGCATCGCTGATCATCTGTTCCTTGTCTTCGAGCACGGGCGATTCGTAGATGTACTTGCGAACGCCGTAATAGAAGATTCCGCTGTGAAACACCCAGGCCATTTCAAGCTCGGCCGCGGTCGGCTTGCTTTGCGGGGGCAGCCCCGCTTCATGCCGGCATTCCCTGATGATGCGGGAAAGAATCTTGTCCCGCACCACGCCGACATACCATCGGTTGATGTCGAGCCCTTTCAGGCCCGAATAGAGATAGATGCGCAACCATTTGCGGGTGAAGATCACGTTGGTATAGGCGTTGTAGAATTCCCGCAGCCGTTCGCGGATTGGCCGTGAGCGGTCGGCCAGGAGCTTCTCCCAGCCGGTATCGAGCGGCTCAAGATAGACCGTGCGATAGACCTCCTTGATGAGATCGTCCTTGCTCGGAAAATAGCGATACAACAACGGCTGGGTCACGCCGAGCCGGCGCGCCAGCGCGCGTGTTCCACCGCCAAATCCTTCTTCCGAGAAGAATTCGGTCGCTTTCGCGACGAATTCCTTGCGGCGGTCGTCCGGCGATAGCCGCTTTTGCTTGGCGCGCGCGCGCCTGGGTGAAGCTTTCTTGCTCATGACGTTGCAGCCGCAGGAACGTCGTCGGCGCCGAGAAAACGCCCATAGCCGCCGCGGGCAAACAGCAGCGGCTCCTGGCGGTTGTAGGCGTAGGCCTCGACAGCGCCCAGGAAGATGACATGGTCGCCGCCATAATATCGATTGGCGGCGCGGCATTGGAAATGGGCAACGCTGTTGGCGAGAAGCGGCGCACCGCCGAGGCCCGCCGTCCACGCCACGCCCGCGAATTTATCCGCCGAAGCTTTTGCGAATTGGGCCGCAAGCGCCTGCTGCGAGGCGCCAAGGACGTTGACCGCAAAATGGCTGGCGTTCTGGAAGATGGGTAACCCTTGTGAAAACATCCCCAAGCTCCAGAGCACGAGCGGAGGATTGAGCGACACCGAGGCAAACGAGTTGCAGGTCAACCCGTAAGGTTTTCCGTCCGTCGCAATGGCCGTGATGATGGCGACGCCGGTTGCGTAAGAGCCGAGCGCGTTGCGAAAATCCCTGGGATCTATCGCCGAGCTTCCGCTCGCCAGCTCGTTGGCAGGATCAGGCTCGCTCGGGTGCTTTGGCGCCTCGCTCATCCCTCTCGCCTCAAAGCGTCAGGTTTTCAGACGGCAGGCCGAGCGCGACGCGTCCGTAATTGGTACCGGCCGCGTCGAAATTGAACGCGATATGCGAATTGATCGCATGGGCATCGCGGAATTGCCGCTGCAGGGCCCCCGTAGTGTACAGGCCCCGCGCACCGCTTGCCGCAAACAGCAGCGACACGGCTTCGGTACAGAGATTGACGGAATAAGCCCCGTCGCGCCGCATTCTGGTCTTGGCGGCGATATCGGGAATGTGGCCGCGCCTTGCGTCGGCCATGGCGGCGATGCAGGTCGAGCGCATGATCAGTCGCGCGGCGTCGATCTTGGAAGAGGCCTCCGCAATCTTGATCTGCGTCGTCTGGAAGTCCCCGAGTTTGGCGCGGTTGTAAGTGGACGCGCGATGCCGCGCGAGATCGACGTAATCATCGAGACAGGCCTGCGCATTTCCGAGCGCAACCCCGGACAGCACGAAAGGGAACAGCGAGAACACCGGCAGCGCGTAAAGCGCATTCGGATTGACCGCGCTCCCGGGTGTCGGGCCGCCGGCGAGATCATTCACAGCGACCGTCATCGGTTCGGCCACAAACGCGTCGTCGACTTCGACGTCATTTGATCCCGTTCCCCGCAATCCGGTCGCGTCCCAGGTGTCCTTGATCCTGTAGTCGTTCTTGTTGAGCAGGAAGATGCGATACTCGATGCCATCGGCCTCATCGTCTGATGACACCACGCTTGCGAGCATATTCCATTCGCTGGAGTCCACTCCCGAGGAGAACGGCCAGCTGCCCCGCAACACATATCCGCCGTCGACCTTCCTGGCGCGGCCAGCGGGAAATATGAAGGAGGACGCAATCAGAGCATTGGGGTCGTTGCCCCAGACCAGGTCCTGAGCGCGCTTGTCGAACAGGCCCAGCATCCAGTGATGGCTGGAGAGATTGGCGAAGTTCCACGCCACCGACGCGTCGGCTTGCCCGATCGCATCGGCGCAATCGACCAGCGCGACATAATCGAGCTCGGAGCCGCCGACGCGCTTGGGCTGCACGATCCTGAACAGCCCGGCCTCGTGCAGATCGCGTTCGGTCTCCGACGGCAGCCGCCGCAGTTCCTCAGTCCGCGTCGCACGCGCGCGCAAGCGCGGGATCAGGGCCCGGGCGCGGGCAACCATCGCCGCATAGACGCGACCGTCGGTGTCCGCTCCCGAGGGCAAGCTTGCATTCGGCTTCAGACCGATACCTGTCATTTCGCGGTCCTCGCTATCGCGCCCGGCGTGCGGCCTTCAGATGCGGCCGATCAAGATAGAGCGAGGCGGCCAGGCCCTCCTCGTTCTGTTCGGCGAATTCGCTCAACAACTTCATTTCTGGAATCCGCGAACGGTCCAGCGTTCCGACGTCGGGCCAATCGATCTCGATCAAATTTCCGGAAGGATCCCGCAGATACATCTGAACACAACCATCGGGAAGCTCGTTCACGGGATTGCGGAACGTGGTCGAATCCAGCGCTCCCATGGCCTTCGCGGCTTCGTAGGCAGCATGGAAGTCGTCCACGTCCAGCGCGAAATGCTGGTAGAGCGGAACTTGATCTTCCAGCTCGAAGAGGTGCAACTGCAGATCGCCGCAGCGCAGGTACTTCGTCTTGAAGCCAAAATTATAGCTCGGGATGGTCTGCATGCCCAACACGGTCTCGTAGAATTTAACCGACTCCGCGAGATTTTTCGTGCCGATCGACAGGTGATTGAAACCGGTAACTTTCATGCTCACCTCCCTCCAGGAAAGCAGTCTGCGCCGCACCACGACGAAAGCTGCTTGACCGAGCGACTATTTGACGATTGTTTATCGCCCGATCACTAATTAAGGCGCGGCCCGCGTTGCCCGTCAATCGAATTCGACAGGGAGGAACAAACCCGCATGGACAAGACTGTTGGAATCGTGGGGCTTGGCATCATGGGCGGCGCGATCGCCCGCAACCTTGTCGATCAAGGGTGGCGCGTGATTGGCTTCGATACCGACGCCGCCAAGCGCGCCGAGCTCAGGGCAGCCGAGGTCATCATCGCCGACAGCGTGGAACAGCTCACACGCGACGCGCCGGTCATCATGACGAGCCTGCCAACCCCCGCCGCCGTCGAGAGCGTGGCCAAGGCCATCGCCAATTCGGGGCCGTCGCCTCGGATAGTGATCGAGCTTTCGACGCTCACCATTGCCGACAAGCTCCATTTCGAGGCCATCCTCAAGCAAGCAGGCCATATCGCACTGGACTGCCCGCTGAGTGGAACCGGCGCGCAGGCCAAGATGCGCGATCTTATCGTCTATGCAAGCGGAGACAGCGGCGCCATTGCCCGCTGCGGTCAGCTGTTCGCCGATTTTGCCAAGCAAAGCGCCGATCTTGGCGTGTTCGGCAACGGCAGCCGTATGAAATTCGTCGCCAATCATTTGGTGGCCATCCACAACGTCGCCACGGCCGAAGCGATGATTTTGGCGGAACAGGCCGGGCTCGATCCCAAATTGGTCGTCGAGATGGTTGGGCCGGGGGCCGGCGGGTCGCGCATGTTCCAGATGCGCGCACCGATGATGGTCGAGCGGACTTACGAACCCGCAACCATGAAGGTTTCGACCTGGAAAAAGGATATGGCGATCATAGCCGAATTCGCCGACGACGTTGGCTGCGAAACCCCTTTGTTTACGCTGACGCAGCCGATTTACAGCGAAGCCATGACAATGGGATTGGGCGATCAGGACACCGCGGCCGTGTTTGAAGTATTGAAGAAGAACATCATTACCGCCCGCAAGGCACGCACCGCGAAAAAGGAACAGTAGCGCAGCAGAATTGCGATGCCGCACTGCATCAAACGCGTCCGCCAACCGGTATTACCGAAATGCCTTGCACGCCGGCTCGACTGCGTGGTTATCACTTGATCATTTATGGCATCCGTCCGATAAATCGTTTCAATCAAAAGCACGACGAAGTGTATTCGGCTGTAACTTTCCGGGAGGATCCATGACGGTATCGCGACGACAATTTGTCTCAACTGTTGCCGGCGCCGGTATCGCCAGCATGGCGGCCCCTAACCTCGTCTTTGCCCAGAACAGTGGACCGATCCGCATCGGCCTGTTGGCGGCCAAGACCGGACCGCTCGCCTCCGGCGGCATCGACATGGAACTTGCGCTGACGATGTTTCTGAAAGAGCGCGACAACACGCTCGCTGGCCGAAAGGTCGAATTGATCGCAGCCGACACCGCCGGCATTCCCGCCACCGCGCGCACCAAGGCGCAGGAGCTGATCGAAAAGAACGACGTCCATTGCATGATTGGCCCACTCGCCGCCTTCGAGGCGCTGGCGATTGCCGACTACCTCACGGAAAAGCAAATTCCAACGCTCGGCGTCGCCGCGGCGGAGGACATGACCCAGCGGCACCCCAGCCCCTGGTTTGTCCGCCTGACGTCGACTTCGGCGCAATGCGCCTACCCGTTTGCCGATTACGCGGCAAAAGAACTCAAATACAAAAAGATCGTCACCATTGCCGATGATTTTGCCTATGGGCATGAGATGTGCGCCGGTTTCCAGCGCGCCTTTGAGGACAATGGCGGCAAGATCATCCAGAAAATCTTCACGCCATTGGCAACGCCGGACTATGGCAGCTACGTCGCCCAGGTGAAGAGTGCGGATGCGATCTTTCTCGGCACCGCCGGCTCGAACGGATTTCGGTTCCTGCGCCAGTTCATCGAATACGGGTTGAAGGACAAGATGGCCGTGATCGGCGGCATGACCGCGCTTGACGAATCCGTGCTTCGCAACATGGGCGATGAGGCGCTGGGGATCCTGACCACGAGTTGGTATTCGGCGGAACTCGACAGTCCGCTCAACAGGGCTTTCGCGCCCGCGTTCCGCAAGCAGTTCAAGTACGACCCCGGATATTATGCCGCCTCCACCTACGTCTCAGGCGAGGTTCTCGAGGCCGCGCTCAAAACCATCAAGGCCAACGCGGAAGACAAGAAAGCGCTGATGGCGGCGATCCGCAACAACGACGTGCAGACGGTGCGCGGGCTCGTCAAATTCGACGAGTTCGGCAATGTGATCGGCGACGTCTATATCCGCAAGGTTACAAGAAGCGATGGACGGTTGGTCAATTCCGTCATCAAGACCTATCCGGATGTCAGCCAGTTCTGGACCTATGACAAGACCGCCTTCCTGAAGAATCCGGTCTATTCGCGCGACTACCCGCCGGCAAAGAACCTGGAGCTGTAACTTTGCTTGGGTTGCGGGCCGACAATCCCGCAACGCTTCGAACAAGATCGGCCGCCGATGCAATTTTGGATCATCCAGGGTCTTAACAGCCTGTCGCTTGGTGGCCTGTTGTTTCTGCTCTCGTCGGGCTTCTCGCTGATCTTCGGCTTGATGCGGCTGGCGAATCTCACGCATGGCGCGTTCTTCATGCTCGGCACCTATTTTGGCGCAACGGCGCTGCGCTCCTATAGCGGATTGAATATCTGGGTAACCGCGCTCGGCGCCGGGGTCGCGGTGGCGGCGATCGGCGGCCTGTTCGAGCGGCTGGTGCTGACGCGGCTGAAGACCAATCCGCTCGGACAGGTGCTGGTGACGCTCGGCATGTCCTTCATCATTTCCGACGCGTGCCTGGTGTTGTGGGGCGGCGACTCCATCCCGGTGCCAACGCCACACAATCTGCAGGCGCCGACGCGCGTCCTGGGTTTTGTGTTTCCGACTTATCGGCTGGTGCTGGTGGGATGCGCCATCGGCGCCGCGATCGCGCTGTATTTCCTGATGGAACGGACGCGGCTCGGTGCAATGATCCGCGCGGGCGTCGACGATCGGCAGATGGCGCGCGCGGTCGGCATCCCCGTCTCGAATTTGTTTACAATCGTATTTTGCCTCGGTGCCGGTATCGCCGGCGCCGGCGGCGTGCTGGGCGGACCGATTCTGTCCGCCTATCCCGGCCTCGATGCCGACATGCTGCCGCTGGCGCTGATCGTCGTCATCCTCGGAGGCATCGGAAGCCTGCTGGGCGCGTTTGTCGGCAGTTTCATCATAGGATTCATTTACACGTTCGGCACGGCGCTATTTCCGGAGCTGGCCTACATCATCCTTTTCCTGCCCATGATCTTTGTCATCGCATTTCGCCCTCAGGGCTTGTTTGGGCGCGTCGGCGCATGAAGTGGATCGCTACCGCCCTGCTCGCCGCGTTGCTTCTCCTGCTGCCGTTCTTCGCAGGCGATTTCTACATCAACCTCGCCAGCCAGATCCTGATCGCAGCGATCTTCGCGCTCAGCCTCAACCTGCTGGTGGGTTTTGGCGGCATGACCTCGCTTGGACACGCCTCCTATCTCGGGGTCGCCGCCTATGTCTCCGCGCTGCTGACAAGCCGGTACGGATTTGGGCACGGCCCGGCCGCCGTCATCTCGCTCATGGGAACGATCGCGATGGCAGCCTTCTTCGGCACCATCGCGCTGCGCGCCACAGGGCTCGGCTTCCTCATGATCACGCTGGCGTTGTCCCAGGTGCTGTGGGGACTAGCCTATCGGATGTCGAATGTGACCAACGGCGATAATGGCATCGCGGGCCTCACCCGGCCGATGCCGTTCGGCATTTCGCTCGACAGTGCTGCCGCGTTCTACTGGTTCGCCCTGATCGTCGCGTCGTTTGCGTTCCTGATGATGGCGATTTTCGTGTCGTCGTCATTCGGCTCATCGCTGAAAGGCGTGCGCGATCAGCCGCGCCGGATGGCTGCGCTTGGCTTCAATCCCTGGATGATCCGCTGGATCACCTTTGTCTATGCCGGCTTCTGGGGCGGCATCTCCGGACTGCTCTACGTCTACTACAACAAATACATACACCCGACCTCGCTTTCGACCACGAGCTCTGCCGAAGCACTGCTCAGCGTTATTGCGGGAGGATCGGGCACGCTCGGCGGTCCGGTCGTCGGCGCCACGCTGGTGCTGCTGTTGAAAAACTACGCGTCGGCCTATATCGAGCGCTGGAACATGCTGCTGGGCCTGGTGTTCCTGTTCATCGTCCTCGTCATGCCGACCGGTATCGTACCGGGCCTGAGCAAGTTGGCCGCTCGACTGCGGAGCGGATCGCGATGACCCCGACGACCTCACGCCCTGCACTTGAGATCATCGACCTGAACAAGGCCTTCGGCGGACTTAAGGTCACCCAAGGCGTGTCGCTCGCGATCCGGCAGGGCGAGCGGCGCCTGATCATCGGTCCGAACGGCGCCGGCAAGACCACGTTGTTCAACCAGATCAGCGGTGACATGCGGCCGAATTCAGGACGGATCAAGCTGTTCGGTACCGATGTCACGACATTTACCCCCTACAGGCGCGCGCATCTCGGGCTGTCGCGCACCTACCAGATCATCACACTGTTTACCGGCGATACGCTCGAGCACAACGTCACGCTCGGCCTGCTCGGATTGCTTCCGTCGCGCTGGCAGATGTGGCGGCCCTTGTCGTTTTACCGAGACCTTGCGACCGAAGCCCGCCGGACTCTCGATACGGTGGGACTTCTGCATCTGGCCGATCATCCCGTGTCCGAGATCGCCTATGGCGAAAAACGTCGGGTCGAGCTAGCGATGGCGATGGCGCAAAAGCCGCGTGTGCTCTTGCTGGACGAGCCCTTGGCGGGCCTTTCAAACACCGAGCGTTCCACTGTGAAATCCCTGATCGCCTCGATCCCGCGTGAGACCGCCGTGATCATGATCGAGCATGACATGGATACCGCGCTCGATCTTGCGGAGACGGTGACGCTGCTCAACTATGGCCGCGTCATCGTCGATGGCGAACGCGATGTTGTGGTCGCAGACGAGCGAACGCGCGAGGTCTATCTTGGCGTCTGAGGCACTAAGTTTGACGAATGTGCACGCCTTTTATGGCGACAGCCATATCCTGCATGGTGTCAGCTTTTCGTTGCAGGCTGGCGGGGTGCTGGCGTTGCTCGGCCGCAATGGCGCGGGAAAGACGACCTGCATCTCGACGATCGTCGGTTTCCTGAAACCGAAGGAGGGCGAAATCCGCCTGTTCGGCGAGCCGATCGAAGGGCTCAGCCCCGAGCGTATTTCGCGTCTCGGGATCGCCCTGGTACCGCAGGGGCGCCGGATCTTTCCATCCCTCACGGTTCGGGAAAATCTCATTGTGGCGCAGCAGCGCGAAAGCAGCACGGAAAGGCCGTGGAATGTCGAGCGGATCGATGAGCTGTTTCCGAGGCTGCGCGAGCGCCATGCGCAATTCGCCGGTACCCTCTCCGGCGGCGAGCAGCAAATGCTCGCGATCGGGCGCGCGCTGATGGGAAACCCCAGGGTATTGCTGCTCGACGAACCATCGGAAGGTCTTGCCCCGCTGATCGTCGCGGAGGTCGGCCGCACCATCAAGCTGCTGAAGGAGGCAGGACAATCCATCGTCCTGGTCGAGCAAAATCGCCAGCTGGCGCTGGAGGTGGCCGATCAGGCGGTCATCCTCAACACCGGACGCTGCGTCTTCGCCGGCAGCGCCGGCGAAATCCTCAACAACGAGGTGCTGATTGCGCAAAATCTTGGCGTCTTTCACGCCCATTAGGCTAAACAATCCATCTTTGAGGTAAAAAATGAAAATCGGCGTATGCGGAACTGGACGGATGGGATCATCGATCGCGCAGCGGATGATCGCGGTCGGGCACGAAGTCGGTGTCTGGAATCGCGACGGGGCGAAGAACACGCCGCTGGTTGAGGCCGGCGCCAAGGCGTTCGCCTCCCCGGCAGCGCTCGCGGAAGGATGCGAGGTCGTCATCGCCATGCTGCTCAATGACGCGGCGCTAGAGGCGGTCTACCGCGGCACCAATGGCCTTTTGAAGGCAAAGCTTGCCGGCAAGCTCGTGATCGATATGAGCACAGTCCGTCCTGAAACGATGATTTCGATTGGTAACGCAGTGGCGCAGCTCGGCGCCGCCTTTGTCGAATGCCCCGTCGGCGGCAGCAAAGTTCCGGCGAGGGAGGGAAAACTGTTCGGCCTTGCCGGGGGCGCAAATGCCGACGTTGCGCGCGCCATGCCGTTACTCGAGCAGTTGTGCCGCCGCATCGAACACGTCGGGCCGCTCGGCGCCGGTGCGACCATGAAGCTTGCCGTCAATCTGCCGCTTTTGGTCTACTGGCAGGCGCTTGGAGAGGCACTCGCCATCTGCAAGCCGCTCAATCTGCCGGCCGATCGGCTGATCGATATACTGTCCGACACTGCCGGTGCGCCTGCCGCCATGAAGGGGCGCGGCGCCGTGATAGCAAAGGTATTGGGCGGCGCGTCGCTTGGCGAAACCGCGTTCGGCATCACCGCAGCGAAGAAGGATCTGGCCACAGCCGTTCAATTCGCGGCCTCGATCCATGCCGAGCTTCCGGTTGCAGCGAGTGCACTGGCCTGCTTTGAGGAAGCGGAAGCCGCGGGCCTTGGCGAGGCCGACGCAACCACGGTTTCGGTCCGCTGGCCCCAGCGAAAGACCCCGGCATCCAAAGCCTGAAATCATCCGTCTCATCATCATGTCCCGAATAACCAACGCAACAGCAGAGAAACTTCAATGATCGATCGCAAGAACCGCTATGGCCGCACCGCAGCTCGCATCCACGACGCAGACGGCCTCGCCCGGCGCCCATCATCCACCACGATCGACATTCACGCCCACATCGTAGTTCCCCAGGCCGCCAAGGTCGCGCAACCGCATGTCGATCTCAGCCGCATCCCCCTGGCCCATTTTGCCGATGCCGCCACCAGGGCGATCAATGCGCAGCAGGAAAAAGACGTCGGCGAGGTCATGACCACGATCGATCGCCGCCTGTTCGATCTCGACAAGATGGGCATCGACATCCAGGTCGTGGCGCCGGCGCCCCCGCAGTGTTATTATTCGGTCGATCCCAAAATCGGAGAGCAGGCGCATCGTCTCGCCAATGATGGCGTGGCGGAATATTGCGCCCGCAAGCCCGACCGGTTTGTCGGGCTCGGCGTCGTCACCTTGCAGGAGCCTGAGCTCGCGGTGCGCGAACTCGATTACGTGATGAAGGACCTGAAATTGAAGGGCGTCGAAATCCTGACCAACGTCGATGGCCAGGAACTATCGGATCCGAAATTCCGTCCCTTCTTCGCTCGCGCCGAGCAGCTCGGGGCATTCATCATGATGCACCCGAACGGATTTACCCATGGCGATCGCCTGACCCATTTCTATTTCAACAACGTGCTCGGCAATCCGCTCGAGACGACGCTGGCGCTCCATAACCTGATCTTTTCGGGAACACTGGCGCGCTTCCCCGATTTGAAGCTGATGGCCGTGCACGGTGGCGGCTATCTGCCGGGTTATTCGGGCCGCATCGATCATGCCTGGGGCGCGCGCCAGGACTCCCGCGGCGAACTGCCGTTACCGCCGACGACGTATCTGCGCCAGGTCTATCTCGACACCGTGGTGTTCAGCTATCACCAGCTCGCCTATCTGATCGACGTGTTCGGCCCCGATCGCATCGTGATGGGCACCGACTACCCCTTCGACATGGCCGAATATAATCCGATCGGCCACGTCGCCGGCGTCCATGGGATGGACGAGGCAACGCTGGCGCAGATCACGGGCGGAAACGCCGCGCGAGTGCTGGGCCTTGATGTCTGAGGGGTCAGTATGGGTGAATCCTTGACCCGCTCAGTGATGCGCGCCGGCGGTCTTGTAGCCGGGCTGTTCGAAGGGGTGCGAGGTGGCAAATTCCGGCATCTTGAAGCAGCGCTCGGCCAGGTTCGCCACCAGGGGAAAGGCGCCTAATTCAAGCTTGAGAAAATGCGCGCCCACGACCTGGCCGGCGATACATATGTCCGCAAGGCCAGGTTCGGCGCCGAGCGCAAACGGCGCCGGCGCGCGACGCGAAAGAAGCCTCTCGTAAGTCGCAAGACCTTCAGTGGTCCAATGCTTGCCCCAATTCTCGATCGCCTTCGCGTCGGCGCCAAAGGCCTTCGCCAGATGATTGCGGACGCGGGGGACCACCAGGGGATGAGCATCGGCGATCGTCATCAGCGCGAGGGAGCGCGCATAGGCCCGCTCCCTGGCATCTTCCGGCAACAGCCGCGGTGTCGGCCTTATATCATCCAGATATTCCATGATCGCCATGGACTGAAACAGCGATTGGCCGTCATGAATGAAAGTCGGCACGACGTGCTCGGGATTGACCGCATCATAACCCGGCTTGAATTGCTCGCCCGAGAGGATGTCGATAGGGGTTTCCTCGAACGGAAGGCCTTTGAGTTTCAAGGCGACCCGCACACGAAATGAAGCAATCGATCGCCAAAATCCGTAGACTTGTATGCTCATCAGAAGACCCCTTACTGATCAAATTCGGCTTCAACGTGAAGGTGCGTCAAAGACCGCGCCGTTCTTATCATCTTTCGCGTATTCGACCAGCCATGCGCCGACTATTTACGAGCCGAAGCCTCCTTTTTCCCTTTGGTCGAAGACACCGGCGCGAACAGCTGGTGCGGGGCCGCCCAACATATCGGCAAACGTCCTCGCGAAGGTATGCACATCGCCCGGCCACCTTGCGGAAACATAATTGCGATCGCGTACCACGAAGGCCGGTCTTGCGTCATCGAGGGTATCGCGCTGCAGGCCGGAGGTCTTCCGGCGGTATTCCGGATCAGTTTTCGGAACATCCAGAAAGTCTTCCGGACGTGCGAGCGCGCGCGAGACTTCCTGCTGCACCGACATAAAGCCAACCGGCTGTCCGTCCTGTTCCAGATAGGTCCGATAATAGTCTGGATCCCAAAACCGTGTGACACGGGCGACTTTCCACGCGCTACGTTCCAGCGCCCAGGTCAAGGCAGTCGTCCGGTAGCCGTAAAGCACCGAACGGCCAGTACGTCTCGATATGCTGCGCGCAGCGAGCAGGACGCCGTGACAGATCGCCGCCACCGGTCTCTCGGCCTCGAAAAAGCTGACGACATGACGCTGCAGCATCTCGCTCTCGAGGTAATCGCGCATCCCGCGCGCGCGATGGCCGCCAGGCAACAACAACCCATCGAATGCGGATGCGTCGACGGCGTTCCAACGCTGTGGCGCGTTGTAGTTCGGATCGGCGATCATTCCAGAATAGGCTTGGCGCGCGTCACGATTCGCCCGCATCAGAAGGCCTATCAGCGGCAGATTCCGCAGCAGCGGAATTGCGCCCCAGGGATCGAGGCCCTGTCCGGTCAGCATCATGTCGTCGGCGACGGCGGGCTTGCCGTCTGGGGTCGCAAAGGTAACGACATGGCCCGCGTTCACGAGCACCTGCCAGCTCACTGCGGCTTCGCTTGGATCGAAGTCCCGCGCTGGCAACGGGATAAGAACGCGGGCCATCGCGGCCAGCCTCAGACCAGCAACACCGTCGACCCTGTCGTCTTGCGCGCGGCGAGATCGGCATGAGCTCTTGCCGCATCCTTCAACGGATAGGTCTGTCGGACCTCGATCTTGACGGCGCCCGAGAGCACCACCTCGAACAGCTCCTTCGCCATTGCGACGAGATTTTCGCGTTTGGCCGCATAGGTATTGAGCGTCGGGCGGGTGACGAACAGCGAACCCTTTTGTGCGAGAAGCCCAAGGTTGAGCGGCTCGACGTTGCCGGAAGATTGACCGAACAGTGCGGCGACTCCGAGTGGCGCCAGGCAATCCAGCGATTTCAAGAACGTGTCCTTGCCGACGGAGTCATAGACCATGGGTACTTTCTTGCCCTCCGTGATCTCCTCGACGCGCTTCACGAAATCCTCGCGCGTGTAAACGATAACGTGCGCGCAACCATGAGCTCTGGCGAGCGCAGCTTTTTCGTCATTGCCGACGGTGCCGATGACGGTGGCGCCGAGATGCTTGGCCCATTGCGAGAGGATCAGACCGACGCCGCCTGCCGCGGCGTGGAGCAGGATCGTATCACCTGACTTGACGCGATAGGTCTGGCGGATGAGATATTGCACCGTCAGGCCCTTCAGCATCATCGCGGCCGCGGTCTTGTCATCGATGCCGTCGGGCAGCTTGAGCAGACGATCGGCAGGAATTAGTCGCTCCTCGGCATAAGCGCCAAGCGGCGCGGCTCCATAGGCGACGCGATCACCCGGCTTCAGGCCGGCGACTCCAGGTCCGACTTCCTCCACCACGCCGGCGCCCTCGCCTCCGAGGCCACTCGGCAACTGGACCGGATAAAGCCCGGAGCGATTATAGATGTCGACAAAATTCAGCCCCACGGCGGTGTGGCGGATGCGCGCCTCCCCAGGCCCCGGCTTGCCAAGCTTGACTTCCTCCCAGACAAGAACCTCGGGCCCGCCGGTCTTATGAAAGCGGATGGCGTGCGTCATGGAAAAACTCCTCACGTGAGATAACAGAAGGCTGAAAACTCGCAGCCGTGCGAGCAGTGCGGTTCTACATCACAATAGGCGCCGAACCCATGGGGGAATACCCCCCGACCGCACTTTTGGTTGAGCCACGTGTCTCGGCGCAAAGCGCAGGTGGGCAAAAGTAGCCTCCGCCGGCCGTTTGAACCTCTCCCGCTTCCAAGCGACTTATTTTGTGCCGGCCTGCCGGTGCATTCGCGCATGGGGGTAACGTGGAAGATCTATTCGAATTCCTGTTCGGCGCCAGCGGGCGTATCAACCGCGCCAAATACTGGCGCTCGGTTCTCATCTATGTCGGCGCAGGGCTTATGACCGCCGTCATCCTGTTCGCCGCCGCGGGCATCGCCGCGCCGCTCTTCATCCTCATGGTCCTCGTTGTGCTGCTCCCCTGGCTGCTATGGGGGGTCTCGCTCACCACGGAGCGACTGCATGACCGCGACAAGAGTGCATGGTGGCTCGTGGTATTTTATGTGCTGCCTGCCGTACTCGGTCAGCTCGCAAACCTCGCCTGGTTTGCGGGAACCGCGGGCGCCATGCTGCAGACGATCCTGGCGTTGGCGGCGTTTGCGCTGACGATCTGGGGATTTGTTGAAATCGGCTGCCTGCCCGGCACCACTGGCTCGAATAGTTATGGTCCCGACCCGCTCTTGCAGCCGAAACGACGGAGCTAAAGGCGGGCACTCCAAAAACGAAAAACAGCCCGGCGGCCATCGGGCCACCGGGCGGGTATTCTAATCTCAGGAAATATATTGCGCGCTTGGCCTGCCTGGGAGGGCAGCGTTCAAACGTTAGCTGACCTCGGCCGTTGCAGCCATCCCAAACGCGCCCGCGTCGGCAAGCGCCGCGATGCGCGCGTCGTCGTAGCCGAGCTTCTTGCGCAGGACCTCCCGCGTATGCTGGCCGAGCAGGGGCGCGGCGACGGGGTCGATTACCGGCGTCAGACCAAGGTTGAGCGGCGACTCGATATTCGGGACGTAACCGGCGGCCGGGTGTGGGATCTGGCTCAGGCGATGGCGCTCGCGCACCTCAGGCGAATTGAAGGCTTCCTCGACGGTGCGAAGGTAACCCACGGGAATATTGGCCGCCTTCATCTTCGTCACCCAGCTTTCGCGAAGGTCCTGCACAAAAATCCCGGTGAGGATCGCGCGCAGCTTGTCCCTGTTGACGGTTCGCGAACGGCGGTCACCGAATTCACCGCTGGCAAGATCCGGCCGGCCGAGCACTTCGACGACGAGGCGGCGATACAGCCGGTCGTTGGCGCAGGCGATATAAAACGGCGCGTCTGAGGCATGGTACACGCCGACGGAGGGAGACCCATTCGGCGAATTGCCCTGACGGCTCGGGTTCACGCCGGTCATCAAATAGGCCATGCCGTAAAATTGCGTCATCGCCAGCGCAATGTCGAACAGCGCGACCTCGACATGCTGGCCGCGGCCGAGCCGATCGCGGGCGAACAGCGCCAGCAGGATGGCGTTGCAGGCCGACATGCCTGTCAGCATGTCGACCGCAGGCGGCCCGGTCCGCACCGGCGGCCCGTCGGGAAAGCCGTTCAGCGACATGAATCCGCTTTCGGCCTGCGTGATCGGATCGAAGCCGGGACGCGACGCGAAGGGCCCCCGGCGGCCATAGGCTGAGATCGAGCAATAGACGAGGCGCGGATTGCCTGGTGCGACGGATGCGTAGTCAAGACCATACTTCTTCATTACGCCGGAGGAAAAGTTCTCCACGACGACGTCGGCCCGCGCGATCAATTCGCGCGCGACCTCGCAAGCCTCGGGCTTGGTGAGATCGAGCGCGATGCCCCGCTTGTTGCGGTTCAAACTGACAAACGCGGCGCTTTCGCCGGAAAGATCAGCATGTTCATAATGCCGCGTATCGTCGCCGCCGTCCGGGTTCTCGATCTTGATGACCTCGGCGCCGAAATCAGCCAGCGTCTGCGTACAGGCGGGACCGGCAACGACCCTCGTAAAGTCGATTACCAGCAGACCGTCGAGAGCGGTCGGAGCGCCCTTCTCTCTCGGCGGCCGGTCCGGCAATTTCGGTCTGGCAGTCATGATCGGCTTGTTCCTTCCCTCTGGTTACTATCGGCCGTCGGTGGTCGACCCTTGGCAGGAAAATATTCCAGCCATCAGACAACCATATACAGCCCTTTCTCGGTTCTACCCAAAAAAGTAGAGCTATGGAGATCGAGGGGTTACAGCCTTTTTGGATGGGTGCCATGAGGCGATGAGACGGACCCGATGAATTTGCGCCAATACAGCGTGTCCGGATAGGCCCACGGATATCGCGGCTGGAACAGCCGATAGCCGGCCCGGATGAAGTTGTTGGCCGAGGGAATGTTTTGGGTGGTATCGGAAACCATGCTGCACCAGCCATTGCGCCGCGCCCGCAGCTCTATTGCACGCATCAGGCGCAGCTGGAGCTGCTGGCCGAAATGCGGCTTCAAAACGCCGACACGACAGATGTAGCCTGCGCTACGGACATGCGTCGAAGGGACGACACCGGCAAAGGCGACCGGTATCGTCTCGCGATAGGCAATCCACCAGGCCCCCCAGTCGAATCGCGGAATCGGGGCGCCACCAAAAAATGTCAGACGGTGCAGGACCGCCAGCATATCCGCGACTTCGTCGTCCTGCCCGTCGACCTCGCGTATCCGATATAGTGGCCGCTCGGCCGTTGATCCGCAGCAGCGATTCATCACGCACCTATCGCCGGCCGCCCGGACTGGTGAACGAGAGGCAAACGCCCGTCTACTTGACGCATCGCCTCGCCTTCTCGATTTCCTTGTCGGAAATGCCCTTCGCCCGTGCCCAGGATTCCACGGCTGCCTCGCCATATTGCGCGACGGCCCGTTTCACGACCCAGCATGGAACGGGCTGCCCGGGCGATAAAGCCAGCAGCGCAACAATCAACAAGGATAGATGGATCATTTGCCGAGCATGACCTTGATGCCAAGCCACACCGCTCCGACAAATCCCGTGACGATCACGGTAATCACCGCCTTGAAGGTATAGCTCTGCGCCTGCTCGACACTCTTGCGCCAGCGCCTGAGGTGCTGGAAATCGGCGCGCATCGGCATCAACCCTTCGATGGTGTCGGCGACATCGGTCGACACGGCGCGCGAGCGGCCGTCCTGCGCCGGCATGTCCTTGGCCATATGGCCGAGGTAATAATCCATCGCGTCGGCGCGCTCCTCGGCGAGCCGCGCGGCCGAGATCGCCGCCAGCGCGTCAGCCTTCTCGGCGACCAGCATGGCTTTCAGGTCGAGCGTGGACATTTTGGGCATGTGGATTTCCTGGGGATCACTTAGAATTATCATCGCAAGCAAACGGGTCGGGCGAACGCACGCCGATCGGCGTATTCTCCGCGAGGCTATGTGAGATGCGGACCGCCGCTCAATGAAAAGCCCGCGGCCAGTTCCCGGCGCGGGCTTTTGGAATTCTTGCGATGTTGAAATTATGCAGGTGATTTGCCCGACGTGTCAATCTTCAGAAACCGGTGCTACCACCGCGGGCCCAGGCATCGGCGCATTTTACGTGCGACACTCCATCCGCATTGCCGCGCCCGGCGAAATCCTCGAAGGCCGCAGGCTTCTCAACCTGAAATTGCCGTGCTAGATCAGCAACTGGTGGACGGCGACAATTGCGAGCATGACTACTCCGCACCCAGCCATGATCGTGCCAAGTTGCGCCGCGCGCGGCGTCGATACGACGTTTACAAGGACGACGCCGCTTACGAGACTGAACAAGCCCGCCGCGGCCGCAAGCTGAAAGACGCTCATCAGATCTCCTTAAAATTCCCTGGGGAAACCGGACATGCCAGACCCGTCACCTGCAAGCCCGAAGAAGCGCCTCGCGCTCTATCTGGACGGAACGTGGAATCAGGTCAGCGACAACACCAATGTCTGGCGTTTCCGCGCGCTGTTCTCGCCGGCCAGCGCCGACGGATGCGAGCAGCGCGCCTATTACTCAAAGGGCCTCGGCACCAAGTTCGGCGAGAAGATCAGCGGCGGCATGTTCGGCGCCGGCATCGATACCGCAATCACCAGCGGCTATGAATGGCTGATGGAGAACTACGCAGCGGGCGACGAGATATTCATCTTCGGCTTCAGCCGCGGCGCCTACACCGCCAGAAGCCTTTCCGGCTTTGTTTCAAAATGCGGGCTGTTGCAGAGTGGTGCGCCGCTCGGTGTCAACCAGTTGTTCATGCGATACCGGCGCCCCAAGCAAAAGACCATTTGGGAATTGAAAGAAGCGCAACGCGGAGGCCAAACCGATTTCAGCCACGAAGAAGGCTGGATGCTGAAATTCGCGCAGGCCGTGCCGATCAAGTTCATCGGGGTGTTCGATACCGTGGGTGCGCTCGGCGTACCCTTCCCGTGGTTTCATTGGCTGTTCGGATCGGCCTACGAATTCCTCAACACCGGGCTTCGCCAGAACAATGAATATGCGTTTCATGCGATCGCCATCGACGAGCATCGCAAGGCATTCGCGCCGACGCTGTGGAGCAACCAGGGCGCGACCGCCGCCAGGCCGAGGCCGTTCGAACGGACGGAGCAGCGATGGTTTGTCGGCGCCCACGCCAATGTCGGCGGCGGATGCTTCGACGATGCGCTGGCGCAGCTTCCGTTCAGATGGCTCGCGCACAAGGCCGAAAGCCTCGGCCTCGCCTTCCGTGACGGATTTGCGGTAGACCCCGACGCCGCGACCGCTAAGATCTCCGATTCCTATGCGGAGTTCATGTGGGGCCTCTATCGCCTGTTCACCCTTGGCCGCGAATATTACCGGCCCATCGACATGCCGCCCAAGGACGAGGGTGCCGGCGTCGTCAACATCAACGAGACGATCGACGTTTCCGTGTTCGACCGCTGGCGCGCCGACAACAGCTACCGTCCACCGAACCTGCAATCCTGGGCGAGTTCGAAGGCTGTCGATCCCGCCAGGATCACGGGTTCAGTGCGCGCCGACGATCCGGCGGTGCTGGTTGCGGATTAGGGCGTCGTTAAATTCGCGCCGGCGAGGCGAACGGCGTCGTCAAATTTTCCACCGGCTAGCGCAACCCCTATTCAAACTGAGACACTACCGGCTGCTATCCTCTAGAACAAAACAGGAACTTTAGCAATTGGCCGATAAGCGTTTGGCGTCGTCCCTCCTCTGCCTAAGACGATCGCCCCTTTATTTCCTTGGAAATAAAGTATATGAATAATTTCCAAGGAAAGATC